>Ga0315281_10001712_pt1 | contig 32487 bp, 29 predicted proteins | sample YL17G07_0_MG_FD_204540 | JGI IMG/M metagenome (GOLD analysis project Ga0315281, IMG submission 204540) | Sediment microbial communities from Yellowstone Lake, YNP, Wyoming, USA - YL17G07_0 | ecosystem: Environmental > Aquatic > Freshwater > Lake > Sediment | place: USA: Wyoming | collected...
AGATGTTCATCCACCCCAAGTCGTCGGGCGGCGTGCTGTTCCAGCTCTACGAGCAGCTCGACGCCCCCGGCAACCTGGGCGGACCGCCCGTGGAGCACTAAGCCGGAGCTGCGGACCAGGCGCGCTCGCCGCCGACCCACGTCTCGGACACGTGCAGCTCATCGTCCAGCAGCACGAAGTCTGCGGCAGCGCCCGTTGCGAGCGAGCCTCGCTCGCCGGCGGCGCCGATCGCCTGCGCGGAGTGCAGCGACGCCATGCGCGGCGCCTCGTCCCGCGGCACCCCGATGTGGTGCCAGGCGTTCCGCACCATCGTGTCCAGCGGCGTCGTGCCGCCGATGATCGTGCCGTCCGCGACGCGCACCGCCTTGCCGCCCTCGACCTTGATCGCCACGCCCTCCCAGCGGCCTTCGCCGTCCGGCGTGCCGCACAGCGGCATGCCGTCCGTGATCAGCACGATCGCGTCGCTGCCGCGCGCGTGCACGAGCGCGCGTGCCGCCACGTAGCCGACGTGCGCCCCGTCGCCGATCAGCTCGACGGTGGGGCCGCGGTAGGCCAGCGGCCGGTCGAAGGCCACGCCCAGCACGCCCGGATCGCGGTGCCCGAACGGGCGCATGGCGTTGAAGCAGTGCGTGATGTGCGAGGCCCCCAGCTCGATCGCCTGCAGCGCCTGCTCGTACGTCGCGTCGGTGTGGCCCATCGCCGCCACCGCGCCTGACTCGACGACGGCGCAGATCAGCTCGTCGGCGCCGGGAAGCTCGGGCGCCAGCGTCATCTGCCGGATCGCGCCGCCCGACGCCTCGAACAGCTCCCGGTACTCGGCCACGCTGGGCGCGCGCAGCCAGCGCGGGTCGAACGCGCCCTTGCGCTGTGGGTTGATGTACGGCCCTTCGAGGTGGAAACCCAGCGCCCGCGCTTCGCCCGGCCCCGGCGCCCCGATGACCGGCGCCAGCGCCCGCAGGCGCTGCAGGATCTCGGCGTGGTTGCGGCCGGACGTGCTGACCAGGAACGACGTGACGCCGTGCCGGACGGCCCAGCGCGCGAAGCCGCGCACCTGCTCCGGGTCGCCGGTCATCAGGTCGAAGCCGCCGCCGCCGTGCACGTGGATGTCGATATAGCCGGGCGCGGCGATGCGCCCGCCGCCGTCGACGGTCTCGTAGCCGGCGACGCTCCCCGGCGCGGCGTCCGCGCGCGCTTCGGCGATCCGGTCGCCGTCCAGGAGCAGCGCGCCCGGCTCGATGCCGTGCGGGAGGAGCATGCGGACGTTCGTCACGGCGCGCTTCATCGCGGCCTCACTTTCGCTATGTGGCCTTCCGCGCGCGTCGGCCTAGAGCTGGCACGTGCGGCAGTAGCTCGTCACGCGCTGGTTCGGCGCGATCTCGGTGATGTGCGTGCCGCAGCGCGGGCAGCGGCCCTCGTCCTTCTTCGTGCCGTCGCCGCCCTTGCGGTGCACCTTCAGGTGCTCGCGCCACTCGTTGTAGTCCAGCTCGTCGCGGAAGTGCTCCAGCAGGATCGGGATCGCGCGGTCCATCACGGTCCGCAGTCCACGGTACAGCGCGCCGATCTCGTCGTCCGAGAGCGACGTGCGCTTGCGGAACGGGTTGATGCGCGCCTCGAAGAGGATCTCGTCCGAGTAGGCGTTGCCGATGCCCGAGATGAACTTGTGGTTGGTGAGGATGTTCTTGATCTGGCCGGAGTGCTTGCGGATCCGCTCGCGGAACTCCTCCTCGCTGATCTCCAGCGCGTCCGGTCCCATGTCGGCGAACATCGGCACGGACATCAGCTGGTCCGCCGGCACGACGTAGACCTTGCCCATGAGCAGCCGGTCGGCGTAGCGGAGCTGCATGCCGTTCTCGAAGTGCAGGATGAAGCAGGTCTTCGGGCGCTTGCGGGCGCCCGGCTCCACGTACTGGAAGCGGCCCGTCAGCATCGGATTGATCACCAGCAGCGACTCGTCGGCAAGGGGGCAGAGCAGGAACTTGCCGCGGCGCAGGATCGTCCCGAAGCGGTTGCCGGTCAGCGTGGCCTCGAAGTCGGCGCCGCCGGTGCGGATGACGTGCGGTATCAGCGCCTCGGCGCGCGTGATCTCGACGCCGGTGATGCGCTGGTTGAGGAACCCGCGGATGGCTTCGAGGTCCGGTATCTCCGGCATGTCGGCACCGTAACGCAGCCCGCCGAGGAACGGAAGCGGCTACGCGTCGCCGTCCGCCGCGTCGCCGGCTCGGCGGCGGCGCATCTGGTAGGCGAGCAGCATCTGCTCGCGCTCGCCGTGGGTGCCGGCCGCGGGCACCATTAATTGCTCCAGCCCGCGCATCGTCGACTTCGTCATCGCCAGCGAGAGCTGGTCCTTCGCCAGCAGCTTCGCCGCCAGCCGGCGCGCTTCCGGCACGACCTGGTCGTCCGGGTACAGACGCTGCACCCAGCCCCACGCCATCGCCTCGGCCGCGGTAAAGCGGTCGCACGACATCACCAGCTCCTTCGTGCGCGCCGGGCCGATCTCGCGCATCAGGCGCGGTAGCGCGCCCCACGTCAGCGGCAGTTCGATATCGACTTCCGGGATCGAGAACCACGCGTTCTCGCCCGCCAGACGGATGTCGGCGCACGTCGCGAAGACGACGCCGCCGCCGACGGCGAGGCCGTTCAGCGCCGCGATTGTCACCTGGTCCAACGACTCGAGCAGCGCGCACGTGCGGTTGCCGGGCGTCGCGCGCTGCCAGCGCTCGATGTCGGACACCGGGCGTCCCTCGCGGCGGCTGGCGAGATCGGCGCCGGACGAGAACGCGCGGCCCGCGCCGGTGAGGATGACGACGCGCGCGGCGTAGTCCGTCTGCAGCTCGATGCACGCCTGCTGTAGCTCGTCGTGCATCCGGTTGTTGATCGCGTTGAGCTTCTCCGGGCGGTTGAGGGTGATCGTCACCAGCCCCGGCAGTTCCGTGTCGCGTTCGACGAGCAGCGTGTCCATGCGGTCAGCTCCGTTACCACGCGCGCCGGGGGCGCGCCGCATACCAGCAGGTCGAGTGTACGCGCTGCGAATCTGCGGAGCGACCCGCCCCGGCCCGGGCTGGGTGGATGCACCCCCGGTACACCGAAATCGCTAAGGGATTCGGCCGTCAATTTAGGGGCAATCGGCCCGGAGCAGCAGGCATGTGCCCTGCTATAATCTCTCCGGCTTCACCCTCCCCGCGCCGATCATCTGTACGTGTGACATGCTGCTCGCCGGCGGGTTGGTGAGTCGTCGCATGCGGCATGGATGCCCGGCAGCGGACGCGAAGATGCGGTGTGTGTCGACGAGATGAGAGCGAGCTGACTGGACACCCATGACGACTGACCCGCACAACCATTCCAGCGAATCCATCGACCGGGCCGCCGAGATCATCGCCCGGGCGCTCGCGCCCGGCCTGATGGAGGCCGAGGTGATCCTCGCCGCCGACCGGGAGTCGCGCGCACAGAACGTGCCGCCGCAGGTGATGGACACGCTGGAGCGCTTCAGCGAGATCCTCACGCGGCTGGTCGAGCACACCGAGCGGCTGGCCGAGCGCATGGGCGACCTGACCGAGGCCGTCGCCGCGCTGGCCGAGCAGCGCCAGCAGCCGGCCGCGCAGACGCCGCAGGCGAAGCCGCAGCTCCCGGAGATGGAGCCGGCGTTCGCGCCGGGCGGCGAAGGGCTCGACGTAACGATCAGCGACGTGCCTGGCTTCCAGGGCCTGATGGAGCTGCAGCGCGCGCTCATCCGCCTGTCGCAGGTGCAGTCCGCCGCGGTGCGTCGCTACCAGGACGACGAGGCGGCGATCCAGCTCGTGCTGTCGCAACCGATGACCGCCAGCGCCATCGCCGACGGCGTCAGCGCCGGCACCGGCAAGCGCATCTTCGTCGACGAAGCCCGCCCCGACACCCTCCGCCTCCGCCTCCGCTTCCTGCCGGAGTAGTCCGCCCCCCTCCTGTCACCCGTCACCGGTCGCCTGTAACCTGATCGGGATGCACCTCAAGCGGCTCTCGCTGACGAACTTCCGCAACTACGCGCGGCAGGAGATGGAATTCGCGCCGGGGCCGGTGTTGCTGCTGGGCGAGAACGCCCAGGGCAAGACGAACCTCCTCGAAGCCGTGGCGCTGCTCGCCACGGGCCGCTCCGATCGCGCCGACAGCGACGCCGACTACATCGCCTGGGGCATGCGTGGCGACGCGCAGCCGTTCGCCCGCGTCGTGGGCGTCGCGCAGCGCGCCGGCCGCGACGTCAGCGTCGAGCTGGCGGTGATCGGGCGGCCGGGCGCGCACGACCGGCTGCTCGCCTCCAAGCGGTTCAAGCTCAACGGCGTCGCGAAGCGGGCGTCCGACGTCATCGGCGCGCTTACCGCGGTGCTGTTTACGACCGACGACATGGAGCTGGTGAAGGGCACGCCGTCCGGCCGACGGCGCTACCTGGACGTGATGCTGTCGCAGGCCGACCACGTGTACCTGCGCGCGCTGCAGCGCTACACCAAGGTGGTCACGCAGCGAAACGCGTTGCTCAAGCGCGTGCAGGAGGGCGCCAGCCGCCGCGACGAGCTTGCGTACTGGGACGAGGAGCTGGCGCGCGACGGCGCCACGCTGCTGGCGGGGCGCGCCGCCGCCGTCGCCGCGCTGGCGGAGGGCGCGGCGGAAGCGCACGCCAGCCTCAGCGGCCAGCGCGAGCGCTTCGCGCTGGCGTACCTGCCGCGCTTCAGCGACGACTGGCCGCCGGAGCGCATCGCTGGCGCTTCGCAGGACGAGCTGTTCGCGGCGCTGCTGGAGCGGCTGCGCGCGTCGCACGGCCGCGACGTCGCCGCCGGGCTGACGCTCACCGGGCCGCATCGCGACGACCTGGCGATGACGCTGGGCGGCGAGTCGGCGTCCGCGTTCGCCTCCCGCGGGCAGCAGCGCACGGCGGCGCTGGCGCTGCGGCTCGCCGAGGCGCGCCTGCTGTACGAGCGCACCGGCGAACGGCCGGTGCTGCTGCTCGACGATGTGCTCTCCGAGCTCGACGAAGGGCGCCGGGCCAGCGTGCTCGCTGCCATCGCCGCCGACCAGGTGCTGATCACCAGCCCCGACCCCGACCGCTTCGACGCTGCCTACGTGGCGTCCGCGCAGCTCTGGCGCATCGAGGCGGGCGCGGCCGTCCGCGCGTAGCCGGGGCGGATTCGACGCGATTGCTCCAACATAGGGCCACGGATATGATCGGGCTGCGAATCTGAGACGGCGAAGCGAGGAGGGCCAGCGTGCTCCCGACCCACGAATTCCCCGGTAACTACCTCTACTACGCCTCCTTCGTGGCCGCGATCGCCTTCTTCGTCTACTCCGCCAGCATCAAGATCTCGATCTTCGCGCGCGGCAAGGGCGATAACCGCTTCGACCACCTGTTCGAGCGGGTGACCTCGCTGGTGCCGTATCTGCTGGGCAACGCGCGCGTCGCCCGCAAGCGCTACTGGTACAGCGGCGCACTGCACTCGATGATCTACTGGGGCTTCATCGTGCTCCAGGTGCGCACGCTCAACTTCCTTCTGAAGGGCATCAGCGAGGACATCGCCCTCGAACATCTCTTCGGCTACCTGTACGACATCACCGTCCGCGCGCCGATGGACATGTTCAACATCCTCGTGCTCGTCGGCTGCGGCATGGCGGCGTGGCAGCGGCGCTTCTGGAAGCCCGCCCGCATGACCTTCAACATGGACGCCTGGCTGATCCTCTTCTTCATCGCCTTCCTGATGGTGACGGACATCTTCACCAACAGCTTCGAGATCGCGACCGACCCGCAGGGCGGCGAGAAGTGGTCGTTCCTGGCGTACGGCCTCTCCCGCGTGTGGGAGACGATCGGCCTGTCGCGCGGCACCGAGGAAGGGCTGCTCAACTTCTTCTGGTTCGCCCACCTCTACGACTTCCTGGCGTTCCTGAACTACCTGCCGTACAGCAAGCACTCGCACGTGCTGACCGTCATCCCGAACGTGACGTTGCGCCGCATCGCCCCGACCGGCACGTTGCAGCCCATCCGCGACTTCGAGAACCTGGAGCGCTTCGGGGCCGGCCGCATCGAAGACCTCACCTGGAAGCAGATGCTGGACCCGTACACGTGCACCGAGTGCGGGCGCTGCGAGATCAACTGCCCCGCCTTCCTCACCGGCAAGGAGCTCTCGCCCAAGAAGATCATGCACGAGATGCGCAGAGCCATCGAGGTCGAGGTGAAGAAGATCAGTTCGCCGCTCTTCGTCTGGGACGCGCTGAAGGCGCCGAACGCGGAGGGCAACGGCCACGCCCAGGTGGAGGAGCTGACGCTGATCGACGCGGTCGGCTTCAACCCGGTGTGGGACTGCGTGACCTGCGGTGCCTGCCAGTACCAGTGCCCCGTCTTCATCGAGCACATTCCGGCGCTGCAGGACATGCGTCGCTTCCTCACGATGAACGAGGCCAACATGCCGGAGACGGCGGCCGCGACGCTGATGCAGATCGAGCAGCGCGGCCACCCGTGGCGCGGCACGCCGTTCACGCGCACGTCGTGGATGGAGGGGCTGGAGGTGCCGGCGTTCGACGGCAGCCAGAAGTACCTCTACTGGGTCGGCTGCTCCGGCGCGCTGGTGGACCGCAACATCCCGATCACGCGCGCCGTGGCGCGGCTGCTGAACGAGGCCGGCGTGAGCTGGGGCGTGCTGGGCGACGAGGAGCAGTGCACGGGCGACCCGGCGCGCCGCCTCGGCAACGAGTACCTCTACCAGGAGCAGGCGAAGTCGCTGATCGAGGTGCTGAACGCCAAGGGCGTCAAGAAGATCATCACCAACTGCCCGCACTGCTTCAACACCATGACCAACGAGTACCCGCAGTTCGAGGGCGAATTCGAGGTCATCCACCACACATCGTTCCTGTCGAAGCTGCTGCGCGACGGCGCGCTCGTGCCGAAGCGGGAGATGCCGCTGAGCATCACGTACCACGACTCTTGCTACCTGGGGCGCCACAACGGCAACTACGACAGCCCCCGCGACATCGTCGACGCGCTGCCGGGCGGCACGCGCGTGGAGATGCCCCGCAACCGCGAGAACAGCTTCTGCTGCGGCGCGGGCGGCGGGCACATGTGGATGGAGGAGTCGGCGGGCAAGCGGATCAACGTCGCCCGCAGCGAAGAGGCCATCGCCACCGGCGCTAAGATCGTCGCGACGGCGTGCCCGTTCTGCATCCAGATGTTCGACGACGGCATCCCGACCGTGGAGCCGGACGAGGAGAAGCGCATCAAGACATTCGACGTGGCGGAACTGCTGGAGCTGACGGTGATCGGCCGCCCCGAGGGAGGCTCGCCCGCAGCCACGGCGTTCGCCGCCGCGAGCGCGAAGCCGTCCGCCGCGGAGTAGCCCGGAACCAGCACCTGAGCAGACCCGATCAGGAAGGCGCCGCAAGGCGCCTTCCTGCACGTCTGGCTCGCTCTCGGTATCTCATCCTTGATAGCCGCACTGTCAACTTTGCTTCCAGCGCCCTTGATATCTCGATCCCGGCCTCGCTAGACTGGTTGCGATGGCCGCAAAGAACCTCTACGACGTCCTCGGCGTCAAGCGCGACGCCTCCGAGAAGGAGATCCGGTCCGCCTACCGGAAGCTCGCGCGCAAGCATCACCCGGACGTGAATCCGGGCAACAAGGGCGCCGAGACCGCCTTCAAGGAGATCAACAGCGCCTACGAGGTGCTCTCCGACACCGAAAAGCGCGGCAAGTACGACCGCTACGGCGACCAGTGGGAGTACGCCGACCAGATCGAGGAGCAGCGCCGCCAGCGCGCGCAGTTCCGGGGCGGCGGCCACGGCGGCTTCGAGCAGCAGGACGTGGGGAACATCTTCCAGACGTTCTTCGGGCGCGGCGGCCAGCGCACCATGTCGCGCCGCGGCGCCGACGTGACACATCCGGTCGAGGTGACGCTGGAGGAGGCGTACCACGGCACCGAGCGCACGCTGGAGCTGCTGACCCGCGAGCCCTGCCCCACCTGCGGCGGCGCCGGCGATGTCGCGGGCGCGACCTGCCACATCTGCGGCGGCCACGGCGAGGTGCAGCGGCCGCGCCGCCTCGAGGTGAAGATCCCGGCCGGCGTGGCCACCGGCGCGAAGGTCCGCGTCGCGAAGGAAGGCCAGCCCGGCACGGGCGGCGCGGCGAAGGGCGACCTGCTGCTCGCCGTCACCGTGCGCCCGCACGCGCGCTTCGAGCGCAAGGGCGACGACCTGATCGAGGACGTCGATGTGCCGCTCACGGTCGCGGTGCTGGGCGGCGAGGCCGAGGTGCCGACGGTCACCGCGAAGGTGATGCTGAAGGTGCCGCCGCTGACGCAGAACGGGCGCGTCTTCAAGCTGGCGGGGCTGGGCATGCCGCGACTGGGCAAGGAAAGTCGCGGCGACCTGCACGCGCGCGTGCGCATCCGCCTGCCGGAGGCGCTGGACGACCAGCAGCAACTGCTGTTCAAGCAGCTCGCCGAGACGGGCGTATAGGCGCAGGGCGCCGGGACGTACGCATGGACCGATACGAAGACGAACACGACGACGAAGCGCCGATCTACGTGATCTCCGTGGCGGCGCGGATCGTCGGCATGCACGCGCAGACGCTGCGCCAGTACGAGCGCGTCGGCCTCGTCGAGCCCAAGCGCTCGCGCGGCAACATCCGCCTCTATTCGCGCGCCGACATCCTGAGGCTGCGCCACGTGCAGGGGCTGATGAGCGATCTCGGCGTGAACCTGGCGGGCGTGGAGGTGATCCTCCGCATGCGCCAGCGGATGCAGGCGATGGAGGCGGAGATGGAGTCGCTGCGGCGCGAAGTGCAAGCGCTGCGAGAGCGGCGGCTGCCGTCGCCGCGAGAGTGAGTATGAAATTGAGCACGAGACCTCGGGTGATGCAATACGTGTACGAATGGGACGACTCAAGCGTCCGGCGCTTGGTGAAGCTTCTGTCACCGGACCGCGCGAAGATGCTCCAGCCGGGCCAGCACCCCCTCGGTCAGGCGCTCCGCGCCCATTTCAAGCGCACTGCGAACAAGGAGCTTGCCCCGGATGAGGGTAGTGCTCTGGCGGCGTTGAAGCTCACGGCTAACACACTCTTTCAAATGGAAAGATCGTGGGCACCACATAGAGAGCAACTCCTGAAGGATCTCCTAACAGCACCAGAATGCGACTCGGTCTTGTTCGAGTTGGCGACCATCAGGAATGCGTTGAAGGGGACGGCTGGGCGCGTTGACTGGACACGCTACATACCGTCGGAGCCCGACATCCGGCTCCGGCGGCCGGCAGTGTCTGTGGAGTGCAAGCTTCTCCGTTCGGAGGAGCGGACGCGCCTCGACGCGATTCGCGATGCCGCTGAGCAGCATCGCGACGTACGCGAGCCGCTCGTTGTTGCGGTGGGCGTGAGCCGCCTAGCGAGTCGGCAAGATGTCACTGACGTTCTGCGTGAGATTCCGACGTGGAAGAAGTGGTTCGGGGAGCATCGCGCTGTGGCAGCAGGGGTAATCTTCGCTCCCATCAATCCTTCCAACTTCGATTATCCGGTGGGCGTGCGAGGACTTGCCTGTGAATTTGGACAGGTCACCGTCGTGCGTAGTAAGTCGTCGAAACATCCTCTGCCTGACGGGTTCGTGTTCCAAGGCGAGGACCGGGCAACAGAAGTCGGCCATTAGGTCGCCTTAGGACGGGCGGCAATTGCACCGTGGAATCGTCGCTCCGAAGCGAGAGACGAGGGAGACAACCATCATGATGAGACAGGATCGATTCACACAGCAGGCGCAGGAGGTGCTGGCGGCGTCGCAGGACATGGTCCGCACGCAGCGGCACTCCCAGTGGGATGTCGAGCACGTGCTGCTGGCGCTGCTCCAGCACCAGGACGGCCTCGCTGGCCGCATCCTCGACAACATGGGCGTCGACGTGCGCGCCCTCACCGGCCGCGTCGCCGATACGCTGGCCCGCGCGCCGAAGCTGGCGTACGACGTGGTGCAGGTCTACACGACGCCTCGCATCGTCAAGATGCTCGAGACGGCTAACGCCGAGTCCGAGCGCCTGAAGGACGAATACGTCGGCGTCGAGCACATCCTCATCGCCATCGCCGATGAGCGCGAGGGCGAGTCCGCGCGCATCCTCCGCGAGTTCCGCATCGACAAGGAGCGCATCTATCGCGCGCTGCAGGATGTGCGCGGCAGCGCGCGCGTCGATTCGCCGACCGCGGAGAACAAGTACGGCGCGCTGGAGAAGTACAGCAACGACCTGACGAAGTACGCGCGGGACGGCAAGCTGGACCCGGTGATTGGCCGCGACCAGGAGATCAAGCGCGTCATGCAGATCCTGAACCGGCGCACGAAGAACAACCCGGTGATCATCGGCGAGGCGGGCGTCGGCAAGACCGCCGTCGTCGAGGGGCTGGCGCAGAAGATCGTCGCCGGCGACGTGCCGGAGAACATCAAGGACAAGCGGCTGCTGGCGCTCGACATGGGCGCGATGGTCGCCGGGTCGAAGTTCCGCGGCGAGTTCGAGGAGCGGCTGAAGGCCGTCATGGACGAGATCCGCCGCGCCGAGGGCGAGGTGATCATCTTCATCGACGAGCTGCACCAGGTAATGGGCGCCGGCGCGGCCGAGGGCGCCATCGACGCCAGCACCATGATGAAGCCGGCGCTGGCGCGCGGCGAGCTGCGCGTCATCGGCGCGACCACGCTCGACGAATACCGCAAGCACATCGAGAAGGACCCGGCGCTCGAGCGGCGCTTCTCGCCCGTCTTCCTCGACGAGCCGACGCCGGACGAGACGATCCTGATCCTGCGCGGCCTTCGCCCGAAGTACGAGGCGCACCACAAGGTGACCATCTCCGACGACGCCATCGTCGCCGCGGCGCGGCTGAGCGACCGCTACATGACCGAGCGCTTCTTGCCGGACAAGGCGATCGACCTGATCGACGAGGCCGCCAGCAAGCACGTCATCGAGCAGCAGTCCATGACGCCGGAGCTGCGCGACCTGAAGCGCCGCCTCGACGAGCTGAGCATGGAGACCGAAGCCGCCGCCACGCGCGAGGACTACGAGGCCGCCGCCCGCATCCGCGCGGAGGTGCTGCAGGTCCAGCAGGAGTACGACGCCGGCAGGGCGGCGTGGGAGACCACGCACACGGCCGACATGACCGTCACGGAGCAGGACATCGCGGAGCTGATCGCTTCGATCACCGGCATCCCGGTCCACCGGATGCTGGAGGGCGAGGCGGAGAAGCTGCTGCACATGGAGGAGGCGCTGCACCAGCGCGTGATCGGCCAGGACAAGGCCGTCGAGGCGGTGTCCGAGGCCCTGCGCCGCGCGCGCTCCGGGCTGAAGGATCCGAAGCGGCCGATCGGCAGCTTCATCTTCCTCGGTCCCACCGGCGTCGGCAAGACGGAGCTGGCGCGCGCGCTGGCGGCGTACCTGTTCGACGACGAGGAGGCGATGATCCGCCTCGACATGTCGGAGTACCAGGAGCGGCACACGGTGTCGCGCATCGTCGGCGCGCCCCCAGGCTACGTCGGCTACGAAGAGGGCGGCGGGCTGACGGAGGCGGTGCGCCGCCGGCCGTACCGCGTGATCCTCTTCGACGAGATCGAGAAGGGGCACCCGGACGTGTTCAACGTGCTGCTGCAGATCCTCGATGACGGCCGCCTGACCGATGGCCAGGGCCGCACCGTGGACTTCCGCAACACCGTGATCATCATGACGTCGAACCTGGGCACCAGCTCCGAGAACAAGGGCCGCTTCGGCTTCGTCACCAGCCGCGCCGCTGACGAGGGCCAGCGCGAGCAGCGTCAGGAGACCATCGAGAAGGCGCTGCGCGAGGCGTTCCGCCCGGAGTTCCTGAACCGCGTGGACGAGATCATCATCTTCGAGCCGCTGACCGAGACGGAGCTGGCCCGCATCGTCGACCTGATGCTGGACGACGTGCGCAAGCGGCTGGCCGATCGCAAGGTGGACTTCGTCGTGAGCGACGCGGCGAAGGCCGAGCTTGTGAAGGAGGGCTTCGATCGCGTCTACGGCGCGCGGCCGCTGCGCCGCACGATCCAGCGGCGCATCGAGAATCCGCTGGCGAGAGAGGTGCTGGGCGGCGTCTACGCCGAGGGCGACGTCGCGCAGGTCGACTACGCCGACGGCGAGTTCCGCTTCTCGAAGACCGCCGCGCCGCAGCCCGTCGCCGTCGCCGGCTGACCCGGAACGGGAGATTGCAGCGGGGGCGGGCCAACGCGGTCCGCCCCCGCGCACATCGTCGTGAATCGGCACGGACCGCCCGCCGGGCGCGATCCGATACACTTGGTGCAGGAGACGCAATTACCCCTTGATCTGGCTCCACAGCAACCTCATCGATTCCAACTTCACGCTCTTTCTCGTGCTCCTGGCGTCGACCGTCTTCGCGCTGATGGTTGGCATCACGTTCCACGAGTGCTCGCACGCCCTCGCAGCCACCGCCCTCGGCGACAAGCTGCCGCGCAGCCAGGGGCGCGTCTCGCTCAACCCGGCGAAGCACATCGAGCCGCTCGGCGCGGTGATGATGCTCTTCGTGGGGTTCGGCTGGGGCAGGCCGGTCCAGCACAACCCGTACGGGCTCAAACTCAGCCCCAAGTTCGTGACGCTGCTCGTCGCGTCCGCCGGGCCGGTCTCGAACTTCGTCGTGGCGTTCCTGCTGGCCGCGCCGATCAAAGCCGGCATGGTGCCGTACGTGAACCCGTTCGGGAGCGTGTACTTCGTCAGCGGCCTGCGCGAGTACCTGGGCCTGTTCCTCACCGGCGCGGTCTACATGAACATCATCCTGGGCATCTTCAACCTGATCCCGCTGCCGCCGCTCGACGGCTACAACGTCGCGCTGGCGATCCTCCCGAGGGACCTGCGGCAGCCGTTCGCTCGGCTGAACCAGTACGGCCCCGGCCCGTTGCTGATCATCCTCTTCCTGCTGCCGTACGTCACCGGCCGCAACCTCCTCGCGGACGTCATGGGGCCGCCGGTGATCCGGCTGCTGCGCGCGTTCACGGGCATCGGCTGATGCGCGCGCGCGCCGGCCACCGCCTGCGCCAGTTCGTCGGCGCGCTGCGGCCGCACGTCGCCGCGGACGAGCGGGTGCAGGCGTATCGCTGCCTGGACGCGCCGCAGCGGCGCCTGTTCGAGTCGATGATGCCGCGCGACCAGCAGCACGGCATCGAGGTGTGGCGGCGGGTGCGTGCGGCCGCCCCGGAAGCGGATGCTGCGCTCTGCACGGCGGCGCTGCTGCACGACTGCGGCAAGGGCCGCGTCGCGCTGTGGCAGCGGGTGGCGCACGTGCTGCTGGGCGCGCTGGCGCCGGCGCTGCGGCGGCGGGTCGCCAGCGAGACGGGCGCCGGATGGCGGCAGGCCTTCTTCCGGCTGCTGCACCACCCGGAGATCGGGGCGCGGATGGTGGCCGAAACGGGCGCGGACCCCAACGTTGTGCGTATGATCAGGGAGCAGGACGCCGCGGGCGCGGACGAGCGCCTGGCGCTGCTGCAGGCAGCCGACGAGGCGTAGCGGCCTCCGGCAGGGAGCGAGGGATACCGTGGAACGGATCGCGATCATCGGGCTGGGGCTGATCGGCGGGTCGATCGGCCTGGCGATCCGCAAGGCCGCGCTCAAGGACATCGAGGTCGTCGGCACCGCCCGGACGCGCGAGACGATCGCGCGCGCGAAGCGGCTGGGCGCGATCGACCGCGAGGCGTGGAGCGCGGCTGAGGCGGCCGAGGGCGCGCGCATGGTCATCGTGGCGTCGCCGATCATGACGACGCGCGCCGTGTTCGAGGAGATCGCGCCGGTGCTGATGCCGGGTGCCGTCGTGACCGACGTCGCCAGCACCAAAGGCGACATCGCGCGCCTCGCGAAGGAGCTGCTGCCGGAGCACGTCGACTACGTCGGCGGCCACCCCATGGCGGGGAAAGAGACGCAGGGCGTCGCGGAGGCGGAGGCGGAGCTGTTCCAGGACAAGACCTGGGTGATCGCACCGTCGCCCACCGCCAGCGAGAGCGCAGTGCGCGCGGTCGTCGGGCTCGCGCAGCTTGCCGGCGCGAAGCCGATGTTCATGGACCCGGACGAGCACGACGCCTACGTGGCGGCGATCAGCCACCTGCCGCTGCTGCTGTCGTCGGCGCTCTTCTCGGTGACGTTCGGCAGCCAGGCCTGGCCGGAGCTTGCGCAGCTCGCGTCCAGCGGCTTCCGCGACACGACACGCCTCGCGTCCGGCTCGCCGGAGATGACGCACGACATCATGGTCACCAACCGCGACAACGTGCTGCACTGGCTGGACCGCTACATCGACGAGCTGTCGAAGTTTCGCGCGGCCGTCGCCACGGGCGAGAGCGAGCCGATCCTGGAGGCGTTCACGCGCCCCCAGATCGAGCGCGAGAACTTCATGGTGAACGGCCCGCCGCCGCGCGACGTCGGCGAGCCGATGGAGACCATCAGCCTCAGCGACATCCTCTTCGGCTCCGCCATCTCCGGCTACATGAAGAAGCAGCGCGACATCATCCGCGAGGCGGAAGAGCGGGCCGAAGGCAAGCGCAAGTGAGCCGGCGCGAGGTGCGGCCGCTGCCCCGGCTGCGCGGCACGATCGCCGTGCCCGGCGACAAGTCGATCTCGCACCGCGCGGCCATGCTGAACGCGCTCGCGGACGGCGAGGCCACGGTCCAGAACTTCCTGCCCGGCGAAGACTGCCTCTCCACGCTCGGCGTCCTGGCCGCCCTCGGCGTGGAGTCGTCGCTCGACCGCTCCGGCGCGGCGCCCGTGCTGCGCATCCGCGGCGCCGGCATCGACGGCCTGCGCGAGGCGGACGGCGTGCTGGACTGCGGCAACTCCGGCACGACGATGCGGCTGATGGCCGGCGTCCTGTCGGGCCAGCCATTCCTCTCCGTGCTCAGCGGCGACGCCTCGCTCCGCGGCCGGCCGATGGCGCGCGTCGCCACGCCGCTGCGCGAGATGGGCGCCCGCATCGATGGCCGCGACGGCGGCCGCCTGGCGCCGCTGACGATCCGCGGCGGCGGCCTGCACGGCATCACGTACCGGCTGCCCGTCGCCAGCGCGCAGGTGAAGTCGTCGGTGCTGCTAGCGGCGCTCTTCGCGCAGGGCGAGACGACCGTCGAGGAGCCGGAGCCGACGCGCGACCACACCGAGCGCATGTTGTCCACCATGGGCGCCCGCATCGGCCGCGAGGGCTCCGCCGTGCGGCTGACGCCCGGCGCGCGGCTGCAACCGCTCTCGATGCGCGTGCCGAACGACATCTCCGCCGCCGCGTTCTGGATGGTCGCCGCGGCGGTGCATCCCGACGCCGAGCTGCGGCTGGCGGGCGTCGGCGTGAACCCGACCCGCAGCGGCATCATCGACGCGCTGCGCGCGATGGGCGCCGACATCTCGGTAGAGGAGGAGCGGCAGGTCGCGGGCGAGCCGGTGGCGGACGTCGTCGTGCGCTCGTCGGAGCTGCGCGGCACCGTCGTCAAGGGCGAGATGATCGCGCGGCTGATCGACGAGGTGCCGGTGCTCGCGGTGGCGGCGGCCTGCGCGCGCGGCACGACCGAGATCCGCGACGCGCAGGAGCTGCGCGTGAAGGAGTCGGACCGCGTCGCCACCGTCGTCTCGCAGCTCGCGCGGCTCGGCGTGGATGTGGAGGAGCGCGCGGACGGCATGGTGATCGCGGGCGCCGGGGGCATCCGCGGCGGCGCGGTCGAGGCGTTCGGCGACCACCGCCTGGCGATGGCGCTGGCGGTCGCCGGGCTTGTATCGCGCGAAGGCGTGACGGTCGATGGTGCGGAGGCCGTCGCGATTTCCTATCCTGACTTCTGGGAGCACCTGGCGCGGCTCGGCGATTGAGCGGCGGCGCTGGCGCGATCGGCGGGGAGCGGTGATGCCACACACATTCGTGATGACGGCGGACGGCGCGGCGGCGCGCTCCGGCGACTCCGCGTGAGCGCGGCCGCGGCGACGCCGCTGCTCGTGGTGCTGTCGGGGCCGTCGGGCGCCGGCAAGGACTCGGTGCTTGACGAGCTGGCCCGCCGCGGGCACACCTTCCACCGCGTCGTCACCTGCACCACGCGCCCGCCGCGCGAGCAAGAGCGCGACGGCGTGGACTACTTCTTCGTCAGCGACGCCCGTTTCGACGAGCTGATCGCCAGCGGCGGCCTGCTGGAGCACGCCGTCGTCTACGGTCACCGCTCCGGCGTGCCGCGCCAGCAGGTCGTCGACAAGCTGCGCGAGGGCCAGGACGTGTACGTGCGCACGGACGTGCAGGGCGCGGCGTCGATCAAGAAGCTGATGCCGGACGCTGTGCTGGTGTTCATCGCGCCGTCGTCGCTCGACGAGCTGGAGGAGCGCATCCGCGCCCGCGGCGCCGACGACGAGGAGCGCGTGCAGCGCCGGCTGGCGACGGCGAGCCAGGAGATGGCGCGCCGCGGCGAGTTCGAATACGTCGTGGTGAACGAGCCGGGCCGGCTGGAAGCCACCGCCGACCGCCTGCTCGAGATCCTGGACGCCGAGCGACAGAAGCCCCGGCCGCCGATCACCGCGTAGCGGCCGGCGCTATCCGGCTGCGGGCGCCGAGGCGGGCTCGTTCTTCAGGTAGAACGTCATGGACTGCAGCGAGAGGACCGGGTCGATGTCCTTGATGTGGACGTGCGGCGGCACGTGCGCCGCGATCGGCGCGTAGTTGAGGATTGCCCGCACGCCGGACGCCACCAGCGCGTCGATCACCTTCTGCGCCGCCGCGGCGGGCGTTGCGACGATGCCGATGTCGATCGAACGCCCGGCCAGCTCTGTGCGGATCGCGTCCGCGGACTTCACGACGAGGCCGCTGACGTGCTGGCCCACGACCTGCGGGTCCGTGTCGAATGCCTCGACGATCTGGAATCCCTGCGGCGTGAAGCCGCCGTAGCTCAGCACGGCGCGTCCGAGCTGGCCGACGCCGGCGACGACCATCGTCCACTGCCGGTCGAGCCCGAGGATCTGGTGCAGCTCTTCGAGCAGGCGGCGCACGTTGTAGCCGCGCCCCTGCTTGCCGAATCGCCCGAAGTAGCTGAGGTCTTTGCGGATCTGCGCGGGCGTCACGCCGAGCTGCGTGCCGAGCTCCTGCGACGACACCACCTCACGCCCGTTGCGCTCCAGCGCCGCGAGGGCGCGCGCGTACACGGGAAGGCGGTCGATGACAACGTCCGGGATTTCGATGGGCATGTGCCCCCGCTGGGCTTTGCAGGCGAGGCATTCCGAGCCGATTGCGCAATTTTTCGCAATGTAGCACCGCCCCCACCCACGGTCAACGAGTTGCGAGCAGCTTTTCCGCAGGAATATCGGATTCGAACCAGCAAGGGCGCATGGGAACGGGTGCGGTGGCGCCGGGAAGGCCGCTACAGCTTCAGGGCCAGGATGTCGCGGTGGATCTGGCCGTTGCCCTTGACGTGGATCTGGATGGAGATGATCCGCGCCTTCAGCCGCTCCGGCTCGTCATCGAAGAAGACCTCGTCCCCCTTCTCGAACCGGTACTCCGTCTCCAGCGATGCGAGCAGGCGCCCGCGCTTCGGGGTGAAGGGATCGGACTCGTAGATGTTGGTCTTCACGGCCGGATTGTAGCGAATCTCACTCGTAGCGCAGCGCCTCGGCGATCGGCACGCTCGATGCCTGGCGCGACGGGATCAGCGTGGTCAGCACGGAAGCGACGAACACGCCGACGGCCATCAGCACGATCTGCAGCCACGGCACGTAGAAGGCCGTGAAGCCCGCCGTCTTGAAGTCGTCGCTCGCCAGCAGCCGGTTCGAGAGCAGCAGCGCCAGCCAGATGCCGTTGACGATGCCCAGCAGCGAGATGAACGCCGATTCCAGCACGAACGACAGGGCGATGTTCGCGCGGCTGAAGCCGATCGCCCGCATCAGCCCCACCTGCTGCCGCCGCTCGACCACCGTGCGGAACGCGATCACGCCCAGCGCGGCGAGCCCGACGCCCAGCCCCAGCGCCATGAACCCCTGCAGCAGGTAGAAGAACGCGCTGCTCAGCCGCTGCTGGTCTTCGACGTGCTGTCGGATCGACTGCGCTGAGATGCCCTGCTGCGCCAGCGTCGACTCGATCGCCTGCGCCTCCGCATTGGCGTCGTTGCCCGGCTGCAGGCGCACGTAGTAGCGCGAGAATTGCGGCGGCAGCGCCTTGTTGAATGCGTCCTGGTTCAGCACAAGGCCGGCGAACGTCTCGCTCGGGCCGCGGTTCATGATGCCGATGACCTTGACGACCTGCTGCTTGGTCGTGCTGGTGTCCTGCACCAGCAGCGGGAACGGCGCGAACTCCCGTGTGCCGCTGGCGTGCCCATCGAGCGTGAACCGCGACTCCGTCAGGTTCGCGTAGTTGATGCCCGGCACCACACTGCCGTCGATGACGGCCGCGTTCGGCTCGTCGCGCACCGCGTCCCAGACGGCGCGATCCGTGGCGTATCCCTGGGCGCGCGCCTGCAGGCCGATCGTGTTCTGCTCGAGGAAGATCTTGTCCGCGCCGAGAATCGGGAAGGCGTGCGGCGTCTCGGCGGAGTTGTCCTCGCGAAGCTGCGCGATCTGGGTCGATCGCTGGCTCCCGACGTACACCTGCGCGATCGTGTCGATCTTCCGGACGGGGTAGAAGGCCCGGTCCAGCGCTTCGCCCAGCGGGCCGAGCTTGTTGCCGTTGGCGTCGGCGAACGTGTTGGTGGGCAGCTCCGACACCTCGATATCCCAGCCGCCGCGCGAGTCGCTGCTCAGGAACAGCCGCCGGAAATTGAGGTTCATGGTGGAGATCATCACCAGCGCGAAGACGACCAGCGACATCATCGCGATCGTCATGCCCGTGCGGAACTTGTCGGCCAGCGGGTAGGCGACGGCGGTGCGCACCGCCGGCACCGCGCGCGCGAAGACGAAGCCGACGGCTCGGACCGAGCCCAGCAGCAGCTCGGCGTTGTAGATCACCACGAACGTCGCGGCCGCGACCATCAGCACGCCCGCCACGAAGAACGTCTCGACGCCCGCGTGCAGCGCGCCGGTGATCGGCTCCAGTGTGTTTCCGGCGACCAGCCCCCACAGCACCAGCACGGCCAGGCCCGTCGCCGTGAAGACGAGGCGCGCCGGATGCCCGAGCATCCGCGAAACGAAGGCGGCGCCCAGGCCGATCAGCGACCCGCCGCCGCCGAACAGGTACGCCTGGTGCTGGTGCCACCCGAGGGCGATGAGCGCAGCTCCCGCGAGCGCCATGCCCGCGCCGGCGGCGCCGGACGCCCGCCCGCTGGCGCGGTGCGGCGACTCGTTCACCTCGCGGATCGCTTCGACGATGCTCATCTTGCTCACGCGCCACGCCGAAACCACCACCGTCACGAAGGTCAGCACGACGCCGACGCAGTACGCCACCACCAGGCTTCGCGCGGTCACGTGGAACGCGATGTCGACGTCGAACGAGCTGAAGATGTACGACATTACACGCGTCATCCCCAGGGAGATGAGCACGCCCAGCGCCGCGCCCACGGCGGCGGAGGTGACGCTGAACGCCATGCCCTCCGCCATGAAGGACTCGATCAGCTGCCGGCGTGTCATGCCGATGGCGCGGGACATCCCCATCTCCGGCCGCCGTTCGGCCGCCAGCATCACCAGGATCAGGAACACCAGCAACAGTCCCGCGGCGATGGAGAACAGCCCCAGCACCACGAAGATGGCGGTCATGTTCGAGCCAAGCTCCGTGGCCTTGTCGATGCGCGCCTGCTTCGTCCGGTCCACCTCGAAGCGGGACGAACCGATCGAGTCGATCGCCGCCGCCGTGACCCGCCCGGTCGGCTCCAGAGAGTCGCGGACCTCGCCGCGGTTGGAGATGGCGACCAGGTTGACCGCCTGCGTGCCCAGGAGCTTCTGCAAGGTGCTGAGCCTGACCACGACGCCGGACGGCTCGCCGCGCGTCCAGCCGGTGAGGAAGTCGTCTCTGACGAAACCGACGACGGTGAACGTCTTCGGCTGGCGGTCTACCCAGATGTCGATGCGGTCGCCGATGTAGAGCTGCAGCGCCTTGCCGAGCGACGTGTTGACCACGGCGTCGAAGTTGCTCATCTGGGTGATGTCGGCGCGGGTGCCGTCCCTGTCCGCCACGATGTCGTCCTCGAAGCCGGCCAGGCGGTTCGGGTCGAGCCCGACGATCGAGACCTTCGGCTGGTTCAGCTTCGCCTGGGTGACCACGCCGGACTGCGGCCCGCCGACCACGATGTGGTTGCTGACCGGCGCCGGCACGCGCAGCATCGGCAGGATGCCGTCTACGTCGTCGTTGCCGTTGAGGTCCGCGGTCAGCCCGTCGATGACGAGCTTCGGGACAGCGCCGGCCGGCTGGATCGCCTCCTCCGTGAGTTCGGCGCCCTGCCGGCTCTCGCGCACGCGCACCAGCTCATCCACGCGGCCCAGCTTGTTATAGGCGTCGTTGGTGACGCTGTAGCTCACGGTGTCGCCGATGGCGAAGGCGGCGGCGATGATCACGGTCGAGAGCATCAGCCCCAGCACGATCAGCAGCGACTGCGCCGGGCGGCGCGGGATGTTGCGCAGTCCGATGCGGAACAGCACGCGGTTGCGCAGGGCGACGGCGATCACCGAGGCGAGCGAGAGCGCGAAAAGCGCGAGGAGCACCGCCATGATCCACGTCATGGAGATGCCGAAGAACTCGGTCACGGTGGGTTGCCTCCCGGCGGCTTGTGTCCGCCGCCGATGCGCGTCTCTGCCGGTTCGGGCATCTTATGGCACCCGCTTGCGGGGCGGCAATTAAGCCGATCAAATGTGCTGGCGCTCTGCGCGCGGCCGATCGCGCTACTCGTAGCGCAGGGCCTCGGCGATGGGCACGCTGGAGGCCTGGCGCGACGGGATGATCGTCATCAGCGCCGACGCGGCGAACGTGCCGGCGCCGATCAAGGTGATCTCCAGCCAGGGGATGTAGAAGCTCTGCACGCCGCCCGAGACGAAGTCGTCCGTCTTGACGAGCTGGTACGCCAGCAAGAGCGCCAGCCCGATGCCGCTGAGGATGCCGAGCAACGTCACGAACGACGACTCCATGATGAAGCTGATCGCCACCGCGTTGCGCGTGTAGCCGATCGCCCGCAGCATGCCGATCTGCTGCCGCCGCTCCACCACCGTGCGGAAGGCGATCACGCCGACCGCCGCGATGCCCACGACCAGCCCGATGCCCATGAAGCCCTGGATCAGGTAGGTGAAGCCGCGGTTCTGCGCGCGCAGGTCGTCGATCAGTTTGCGGATGGAGTCGGCCTGCACGCCCTGGGCCAGCAACGACTTCTCGATGCTCCGGGCGGTGGCCTGCGCGTCCGCGCCGGGCTTCAGCCGCACGAAGTGGATCGTCGAGTCGGGCGCGCCGTACATCTCCTGGAACAGCGAGCCGTTCAGCAGCAGCGCGCCGAAGATCAGGCTCGCTTTTGTCGTGACGATGCCGATGATCTTTACCTCGCGCACCTTCTCCGGGTGCGCGGCGTCGCGCACCTCCAGCACCGGCGGCGTGAAGGTCGTGTCGCCGCTCTTGAGCCCGCTGACCGCGAACCGGGGCGGTCCGAATCCACCGTTGCTCGCGATCGCGTTCGCGTCGATCACGGCCACGCCGGGGTTGCTCGCGACGGCGCGCCAGACCTCCGCGTCGGAGCTGTAGCCGGTGGCGCGCGCGTCGAACTTCACGCCGTTGCCGGTGAGGAAGCTGTCGTCCGCGGTGGCGATGGAGTACCGCTGGAACTTCTCCGCGTCAGCTTCGGTTGCCGCCTTGTTGCGGGTCTCACTCACGCCGGCGTTCGCCAGGGCCACGTTGCCGACGCTTGCGATGACGCTCGTGTCGCCGCCCGCCTGCGCGTAGGCGGCCACCAGGTCGCTGATCTGGTTGCTGGGGTTGTCGCGCACCATCACGTCGTAGCCGCCCAGCGCGTCGTTGCTCAGGAAGATGCGGCTGAAGTTCGAGTTCATCGTGGACATCATCACCAGCGCGAACATCACCAGCGAGATCATCGCGACCGTCATGCCGGTGCGGAACTTGTTCGCCAGCGGGTACGCGACCGCCGTCCTGATCGATGGGACCAGGTGGGAGAACCGGCTGCCCGCCCGCGTCAGGCCGGCCAGCATCACGTCGGCGTTGTACACCAGCACGAACGTCCCCGCGACGACCATGGTGACGCCGCTGAGGAAGAACATCTCGATGCCGCCCGTGAGGTGCGGCGGCAGGTAGTTCCCGGCCGACAGCAGCCAGTACACCAGCACCACGAGCCCCATCGTCGTGAACGCCGTCCGGGGCCGCACGCGCAGCATTGTGGCGCCCAGCGCCGCGCCCATCAGCACCAGCGATACGCCCAGCGCGTACGGCGCCGCCTGGTCGAAGACCAGCCCGGTCGCCGTGAGCGCACCGCCCAGCACGATCCCGATCGCCGCGGTCTGGAAGATGTAGTTGAGGCTCATGCCCGCGAGCACGACCGTGAATGTGCCCAGCAGGATGCCCGCGACGCCCAGCAGCACCGCCGCGATGCTGGCCGCGGACGACGTGCCGTAGATCGATACCGAGCCAGTCAACAGGCCCGTCGTTACGGCGCCGCTGATGGGCGCCAGCAGCAGCAGACCGATGCCCGCGCCCCACTGCGCCCAGGTGGACGGCTTGAACACGAGCCACTTCGCGTAGCGCAGCAGCGAGCCGACGCCGCCGCGCCACTCGGGGCGCAGCACCAGCGGCAACGGGTCTGCCGCGTCGCGGATCGCGCTCACGATGTTCAGGGTGCCGATCTTCCACGACGAGAACGTGACGGTCAGGAAGGTGAGCACGACGCCGAGCGAGTACGAGACGATCAGGCTCCGCGCCGTGACGTGGAAGGCGATGCTGAGGCTGAAGCCGGCGAACAGCGCCGCCATGATGCGCACCATCACCAGCGACACCGCGATCCCGAGCGCGCAGCCGACGGCCGCCGCCATCGTGTTGTAGGCCATGCCCTCGGAGATGAACATCTGCACCAGGTGGCTGCGCTTCGTGCCGACCGCGCGGATCATCCCCATCTCCATCTTCCGTTCGGCCGCCAGCATCACGAAGATCAGGAAGATCAGCAGCATGCCCGCGGCGATGGAGAAGAGGCCCAGCACCACGAAGAACGTCGTCAGCAGGCTGGCGGCCTGCCCCGCGACGTCCACGAGATCGTGCTTCGTCGCCGTCGCGGCCCAGCTCGTGTCCTTGAGGAAGCTGTCGTTCAGCGTCTTCTTGATGGCGAGCGAGTTGTTCTTGCCGTCGCGCACGCCGCCGTTGTTCGACACGGCGATGTAGTCCACCTGGCCGGTGCGGTTGAGCAGGTCCTGCGCCCGCGACAGCGTCGTCACCAGGCCGTAGGCGACGCCGCCGGCGGACCCGGCCAGCACGCGGTTCTTGACGATGGCGCGCACCGTCAGCGTGTGCGGCTTGCCGCCGACGTACACCTGCAGCGCGTCGCCTTGCTGAATGTCCAGCTTGTCCGCCGCCGCCTTGTTCGCGTAGACCTCGTCCGGCGCCAGCGCGTCCAGGGGCGCGGGGTCGCCGCTCACGGTCGCGATGTCCGTCTCGAATCCCGCGAGATGTGCCGAATCAACGCCCGTCAGCAGCACCAGTGGCTCGGTCTGTCCGGCGCGCGTGTTCGTCACGGGCACGGGCCCGCGGATCGCCGCGACGGCGCCGTCGATGCCGTCGGTGGCGCGGAACGCGGCCGCGAACCGGTCGGCCTGCGCCTGGGGGATCGGCTTCGGGGAGGTCAGACCCCGGCCGCCAAAGCCGCCGTTCTCATCGTCCGACGCCTTGAACTGGATGATTTCGTCGACGCTGTGCAACTGGTCGTAGACCTGGTTGGTGATGCTGTAGTCCACCGTGTCGCCGATGCTGAACGCCGTCGAGATGATCAGCGTGCTGAGCATCAGGCCGACGATGATCAGGATCGTCTGCGCCCGCCGCCGCGGGATGTTGCGCACCCCGATCAGGAACATCACCCGGTTCCGTGCGACGACCCAGCCGATGACCGATGCCGCGATGCCGAGGATGATCAGCAGCGCGATCATGATGTAGGTCATCGAGAGACCGAAGAGGTCGTTCATCGGACGCCCTGGAGAATCTCCTCCCGGACGATCACGCCGTCCTTCATGTGGATGATGCGGTGGCACTGCGCCGCCACCTCGGGCGCATGCGTCACGATGACGAACGTCTGGCTCTGGCGGCGGTTGAGATCGGTGATCAGCGCCATGATCTCGCCGGCGTTGGTGGTGTCCAGGTCGCCGGTCGGCTCGTCGCCCCAGACGATGGCGGGGTCGTTCACGAGCGCCCGCGCAATCGTCACGCGCTGGCGCTGGCCGCCGGAGAGCTGCGACGGCTTGTGCCTCGCCCACTCCGTCAGGTGCACGAGGTCCAGCGCCGCCATCGCCTTCTTCCGGGCCTCGGCCGTGCGCGTGCCCGAGACGAGCAGCGGCAGCTCCACGTTCTCGATGGCGTTCAGCACCGGCAGCAGGTTGTAGAACTGGAACACGAAGCCCATCTTCTTCGCGCGGAACTCCGTCCGCTTGTTGTCGGAGAGCCTGTTGATGTCCTCGCCGTTGATCAGGATCAGGCCCTCATCGATCGTGTCCAGGCCGCTGAGGCAGTTGAGCAGCGTCGTCTTGCCGCAGCCCGACGGGCCCATGATCGCGACCATCTCGCCGCGCGTCACGCTGAAGCTGACGCCGCGGAGCGCCTGCACCGTCACATCCTCGGTGCGGTACGTCTTCACCACGTCGCGGGCGTCGATGATCAGGTCGCGGCCGTCCGCCGGGCCGGCGGCGCCCGCGTGCGGCGTGGAGTCGATGGTCATGGGTCCTCCTGGCGTCACCCGCGCCCTGGGCGGGCGCGCGGCGGCGAACGGGCCACGCCGCACATGCATATGCGTGGCATTGGAGCCTACGTACAGGTGGACGGCAGTGTCAACGCGCATCCGCTGCGGAATTCGCAGAGGCTTCGGTTACGTGGGGGGAGTCTCATGTCCGGCCGCGACCGCTGCCGGATCAGTAGCTCGCGACGAGCGTTTCTTCTTCGGTCGGCAGGCTGCGCCGGATCACGTCCAGGTGCTCCAGCGCCACGCCCGCGCCGATGGCGACGCAGTCCAGCGGGTTCTCTGCCACCTGGCACGGGATGCCGGTCTCCTGCGTCAGCAGGATGTCCAGGTGGCGAAGCAGCGCCCCGCCGCCCGTCAGCACAATGCCGCGGTCGATCACGTCCGACGCCAGCTCCGGCGGCGTGCGCTCCAGCACGGTCCGCACGACCGACACGATCGTGCCGAGCGCGTCCTGGATCGCCGCGGTCACGTCGCTGGATGTGACGGTGACGGTCTTCGGCAACCCGCTGATCTGGTCGCGGCCGCGGACTTCCATCCGCAGGTCTTCGTCCAGCGGGACCGCCGCGCCGACGCCGATCTTCACTTCCTGCGCCGTGCGGTCGCCGATGATCAGGTTGTAGCGCCGCTTGATGTAGGCCATGATCGCATCGTCCAGCCGGTCCCCGGCCACGCGGACGCTCTCGCTCACCACGATGCCGTACATCGAGATGACGGCGGCTTCGGTGCGTCCGCCGCCGATGTCCACGATCATGTTGCCGCTCGGCGAGTTGATCGGCACGCGCGCGCCGATCGCGGCGGCCAGCGGCTCCGGCACCAGGTGCACGGGGCGGCGGCCGCCGGCCTGCTCGGCGGCGTCGCGCACGGCTCGCTGCTCCACGCTGGTGACGCCGGCGGGGATGCACACCATCACTTCGGGCTTGATCAGGTTGAAGCGGCCGACGACCTTCGAGATGAAGTAGCGGAGCATCGCCTCGGTGATCAGGTAGTCGGCGATGACGCCGTCGCGCATGGGGCGGATAACCGAGATGCTGCCGGGGACGCGCCCCAGCATGCCCAGCGCCTCGTGCCCCACCGCCAGGACGGTGTTGTCGCGGTTCGCCAGCGCGACCACCGACGGCTCGTTCACCACGATGCCGCGGCCCTTGACGTATACGAGCACGTTGGCCGTGCCGAGGTCGATGCCGATGCGCTTCGGAAGCATGTGGAGGCCCTCATCTGCGGTACGGGACTACGGCTAGGATAGCGGTGCGGAGGTCGCGGAACCCAGAGCCGCGACGCTCGTCCCGGGCCGGCTTGTCAAGCAACGAATGGTTCTAAGCGGGGATCGCCCTCTCAGGCGCGTTCGATGTCCGCGCCGAGCGCCCGCAGTTTACCATGCAGGTCCTCGTGCGCGCGCTCGATGTGATAGACATCGCTGATCTCGGTGGTGCCGTCCGCCACGAGCGCCGCCAGCACGCAGGCGCTGCCCGCCCGCACGTCCAGCGCGCACACGGGCGCGGCCTGCAGCGGCGTCGGCCCCGTGATGATCGCGGTCTGGCCGGTCGCGATGACGTTCGCGCCCATCTTCCGCAGCTCACCGATGTACAGCAGCCGGTTGTCGAACACCCGCTCGTAGACCGTGCTGGCGCCCTGCGCCTGCGTCAGGAACGCCGCCAGCTGCGGCTGCAGGTCCGTCGCCAGGCCCGGGTACGGCAGCGCCTGCGCGTTCACGGCCTTGTATGAGGACGCGCCGCGCACGCGCATGCCCGCGTCGGTCGGCTCCACCTCGGCGCCCGCCTCGCGCATCTTTACGATCAGCGCGTCCAGGTGCTCCGGCACCGCTTCGTCCAGCTCTACCTCGCCGCCGGTGATCGCCGCGGCCAGCGCGAAGGTGCCCGCCTCCAGCCGGTCGGCGATGATGCGGTGCTCGGCGCCGTGCAGCTCCGGCACGCCTTCGATGCGCACGAACTGCGTGCCCGCGCCGCTGATGTTCGCGCCCATCGCATTGAGCATCGCCGCCAGGCTGGCGATCTCCGGCTCGCTCGCGGCGTTAATGATCGTGGTGGTGCCGTCCGCGAGCGTCGCCGCCAGCATCACGTTCAGCGTGCCCATGACGCTGGGGTAGTCCAGCACCACGCGACCGCCGCGCAGCGTGCCTTCCTCGCTCACGTCGAACATGTCGCCGTTCTGCGCGACCTGCGCGCCCAACATGCGGAAGCCCGCCAGGTGCACGTCGAGCGGGCGGATGCCGATGGCGTCGCCGCCCGGCGGCGGGCACGCCGCGCGCCCGAAGCGCGCCAGCAGCGGCCCCATCACCAGGAAGCTCGCCCGCAGCCGCGCCGCCATGCCGGCCGGCACCTCGTGCCCGGTGACGCCGGCGCAGTTGATCCGCAGCGACGACGGCGCCGGGCGGTCGATCTTCGCGCCCAGGTGCAGCAGGATGTCCGCCATCTGCCGCACGTCGCCGATCTCCGGCACGTTGTGCAGCAGCACGTCGTCGGCCGTCAGCAGCGCCGCTGCGATCGCGTAGTCGGCGCCGTTCTTCGATCCGCTGATGCGGACGCGGCCCGAGAGCCTGTGCCCGCCGGTGATCCGGTACTTCCCGTTCCCACGCTCCATGCGCCTAGGGTACCGGCTGCGCGGATCGCGTGACAGCCGGGGTGCCCGCAGGCGACGCCGGGCGATACAGTGTCCGCCGGGACGCGCGCAGCGGCAGGAGCATGACGATGGCGGATTTCGAGTACAGCATCGACGGGCGCACGGCGATCATGCGGTTCAATCGCCCGGAGCGGATGAACGCCATCACCTACGAGATGCTCCGCGAGATCGAGGAAGCCGCGCGCGAGGCCGACGGCGACAGCCGCGTCCGCGCGGTCGTCGTGACGGGCGCCGGGCGCGCGTTCAGCGCGGGCACCGACCTGCAGCAGCTCTCGAAGCAGCCCCCGGCCGCCGGGCGCGCCGAATCGTACGGCCGCGCTTACGGCGACGAGACGCCCGCGCCGTGGACCTTCCCGTCGATCCGGAAGCCCGTCATCGCGGCGGTTAACGGCGCGGCCATCGGCCTGGGCGCGGAGTTCACGCTGCAGTGCGATCTCCGCATCGCCGGCGAGTCCGCGCGCTTCGGCTGGGTCTTCGTGCACCGCGGCCTCGTGCCCGACACGGCGGCCGGCACGTGGCTGCTCGCCCGCATCGTCGGCCTGCAGCAGGCCGCCTACCTGCTGTACTCGGGCGAGATCATCGGCGCCGAGCGGGCGAAAGAGCTTGGCTACGTGCTGGACGTGGTGCCCGATGCGGCGCTGATGGACCGCGCGCTCGCGCTGGCGTCGGCCGTCTCGCAGGGCGCGCCCGGAGCGACGGCGCAGGTGAAGCGCCTGCTGTACCGCGGGCTCGTCCGCGACCCGATGGACCACCTGGCCGACAGCACGGCCACGATCACCGGCCTCTTCCGGAGCCAGGACTTCGCCGAGGGCGTCCGCGCCTTCCTCGAACGCCGCCCGCCGGAGTGGACCGGAAGCTAGGCACAGGCCCGGAACTTTTCCTGCCCCTCCGTCGTCTTTCCGATGCACCCGCCTTGTTGGGAGTATCGAGGAGGACGAAGATGACACGCAGATTCACGGCACAGGTATGGCTGTTCGCGGCGATGCTGGTGGCGCTGGCCGCCGCGGCCGCATGCAGCAGTGCGCCCGCGCGCAAGAGCGCGGACGCGCCGCCTTCCGGTTTCGCCGCGCCCGGCGGCTCCGACGCCCGGCAGAATGCGGTAATCGGCGCGCCGGCCGACGCCCCCGCTGGCAAGGCGATCGCACCGGCGCAGCAGGGCGAGGCGTATTCGAGCGCCGGCGGCGGCACCGGCGGCGCGCCCGGCTCCACGCTTCCGGCGCAGCTGGACCGGAAGATCATCCTCACCGCCACGCTCGAGATCGCGACGCCCGATGTCTCGAAGCGGTTCGAGGATGTCGGCAACATCGCGGCGCAGGAGGGCGGCTTCGTCGGCAGCTCGTCGTTCGGGAACCAAGGCGAACGCGCGACGGCGTCCGTGACGATCCGGGTGCCCGGCGACAAGTACCAGGACGCGCTCACGCAGCTTCGCAAGCTGGGAGACGTAAAGGGCGAGAAGTCGGACGCCTCCGACGTGACGCAGGACTACACCGACCTGCAGTCGCGGCTGCGCAACCTCAAGGCGACCGAGCTGCAGTACCTCGCGTTCCTGGCGAAGGCCGGCAACATCGGCGACGTGCTGCAGGTGCAGGACCGCCTGAACGCCACGCGCGCCGAGATCGAGCAGGTGCAGGGCCGCATCGACATGCTGGCGCACCAGACCGACATGGCGACGATCACCGTGCACCTGGACCCGCCGGTCGTCGCGAAGGCCGAGACGAAGTCCGGCAGCAGCGGGCCGCTGGAGACCGCGCGCGACTCCTTCCGCGCGTCGATCGACGTGCTGGTGGGCATCGGCACGGTGGTGCTGGCAGTGGTGGCGTTCTCGTGGTGGCTGCTGCCGTTCGCCGGCCTGGGCCTCTACCTCGGCCGCCGCCAGCTGCGCGCCCAGCGAGCGCCCGCGCCGCCCGCGGCCCCGCCCCCGCTCGCGCAGTAGCCCCTCGCACGCCGCGAAACGACAGAGCGGGCACCCACCTGGGTGCCCGCTCTCACGTCTAGATCGTAGTGGAGGAGCTTCAGCTCCGGCCGTCCCCGTGCGCGGCGCGGTACGCCGTCGCACGTCGAATCCGCCCGCGCACCCTGTATCGTGGCCACGCACGCCGCTCGCGTCAGTACGCCTCGCTGGCCCAGCCGGCCTGCCCGGGCGCCTCTTCCACCCCCGCCGTGACCGACGTGAGGTTCGACGCCCCCCGCTCGCGCAACGCGTCGCGCACCCGGCGGACGAAGTACTCCGCGAGTCGCTCGGCGGTCGTGTTGTCGATCGGCAGTGGCAGCACCTCCGCCTTCGGCAGCACCCAGCCGCGCTCCTGGAAGCGGATCTTCCAGTTGCTCATGCCTTCGTCGATCTGGAGGGCGCGGCTGTCGCGCTGCAGCAGGAACTTGTGGTCCAGCTCGTCGCAGACCGCCTTGCCGATGCTCTTGAGCGCCGCGAAGTCACAGACCCACGAATCGTCCGTGAGCGTGCCCGCGACCTCCAGCGTGACGGCGTAGTTGTGGCCGTGAATCGGCTCGCACTGCCCCTCGAAGGTGGCAAAGTGCGCCGCCGCGAACTTCAGCTTGTTGCGCTCGACCCGGACGCGAAATTCCATGCCGGCAGGGTATCGGCGCCCGGCGTCAGCGACCAGCGTGGCTACAGCTCGTCGCGATAGTCGCCCCGGCCGCCCTGGCCGACGGGCGCCGGCACCGTCGCGCCGCAGATGCACGCGAACTCGCCGATCCGCACCCACATGGGGAAGTTACCCTCGTAGTGGCGGCCGCATGCAGCGCAGTCGGACTGGTACAGCTTGACGTGGGGTTCGTTGATCTTCTTCTTGGGGGGCATGGTGGCCGGGCCGGCTCAGTCCGCTCCGACGAAGATGTAGTAGCGGTTGTCGCGCTCGAACACGATCGGCATCTTGCCGGCGGCGCGCAGCTCGCGGATGCGGCCCGGCAGCGTCGCGCTGTGGCCGCGGATGATGGTGCTGAAGCTGAAGGCGTACTCCTTGTCGCCCACCTTCACGCGCGCCGGCATGTGGCCCAGGTCCACGAGGTCCGCGTACGGCACCCACGACTCTTCGAGCTCCAGCGTGCCGAGGTCGGTCGGCGCCAGTTCCAGCACGTCTGCCACGGTCTCCTCCAGGGTTCGCGGTGCGCCGCGAGGGTCGGATAGCGCCGGTATTGCACCGAACGCGGGTGGCTATGTCAATCCGCGTGCGGCGCGGCGTCGCGCTCCGCGGCCCCATCGTCATCGATCTCATCCGCTTCCCACGCTCCGGCGACCGCATCCCACTCGGCCAGGTGTGCCAGCCCCGCGAAGTCCGCGTCCTCCGCGATCTCGCCGATGCTCAGGCCCAGCACGGGGTGGCGCGCCTCGGGCGCAAGCTCCGCCAGCGGCGCCAGCACGAAGCCGCGCTCGTGCAGCAGTGGGTGCGGCACCGTCAGCTCCGGCGTGTCGCTCGTCTGGTCCCCGTACAGCAGGATGTCGATGTCGATGGGGCGCGGCGCCCAGCGCGGCGCCGGCCGCCGGCCGATCTCGCGCTCGATCTCCTTCGCAAGCGCCAGCAGCTCGCCGGGCGGCAGCTCCGTCTCGACCTCGCAGACGGCGTTCTCGTAGTCCGGCCCCGGCGCCTGTCCCTCCAGCACCACCGCCTCGCTGCGGTACAGGGACGACACCGCCACGACGCGGCACTGCGGTTCGAGCAGGCGGAGCGCCAGCAGCAGGTTGCGGGTGCGGTTGCCCACGTTCGCCCCCAGGCCCAGGAAGACCCGCGTCACGCGCCCTCCTCGCGCGGCCAGCCGCGCACGACAGCGTCCGCGACGGCGGCGACCTGCTTCATCGCCGCCACGTCGTGCACCCGCACGATGTCGGCGCCCCCGGCGATCGCCAGCGCCACGCTTGCGGCCGTGCCGAAGAGCCGCTGCTCCACCGGCGCGCCGCCCAGCACCGCGCCGATGGTCGATTTCCGCGAGGTGCCCAGCAACAGCGGCAGCCGCAGCGCCCGCAGCTCGCCCAGCCGCCGCAGCAGCTCGATGTTCTGCTCCGGCGTCCAGCCGAAGCCGAAGCCGGGGTCGACGATCAGCCGTTCGCGCGGCAGCCCGGCGTCCGCGGCGATCTGCACCGACGCGCGCAGCCCCTCCGCGATGCGGGCGATGACGTCGCCCGGCGGCCGCCCGCGCTGGTTGTGCATCGCCACCGCCGGCAGCCCCGCCTCGGCCGCGATGCGGGCGATGGCGGGGTCGCGGCGGAAGCCCCAGATGTCGTTCAGTAGGTGCGCCCCGGCCGCGACGGCGGCCCGCGCCACGTCCGGCTTGTAGGTGTCCACGCTCAGCGGCACGTCCGGCAGCGCGCGGCGTATCCCCTCCAGCACCGGCACGACGCGGCGGATCTCCTCCTCCGGCTCGATCTCGTCGAAGCCCGCCTCGGTCTTGGTGGCGCCCGGCCGCGTGGACTGGCCGCCGATATCGAGGATGTCGGCGCCCTCGGCGACGAAGCGGCGCGCCTGCGCCAGCGCGTCGTCCGCCGAGGCCAGCCCGTCGCCGCTGAAGGAGTCGGGGGAGACGTTGATCACGCCCATGACATACGTGCGCGCGCCCCACGCGAACTCGCGCGGGCCGATGCGCATCACGCGCGGCGCTGGCCCTGAACCGGTGGACATGGCCCCATGCTAGAGGATCGTGCCGCGGGGTGTCAGGCGCGCGCCGGCGCCAGTCCGCGGATGCGCGCCACCGCCGGCGGCAGGATCTCCAGCAGCGCGTCGATGTCGGCGTCCGTGTTGTCGCGCCCCAGCGTCAGGCGCAGGCTGCCGCGCAGGTACTCGTCTGGCACGCCCATCGCCATCAACACATGCGACGGCTCCAGCGACGCCGTGGTGCACGCGCTGCCGCTGCTCGCGGCGATGCCCTGCAGGTCGAGCTGCAGCAACACCGCTTCGCCCTCCAGGTGCTTGAACGCGAAGCTCGCGCTGTTCGGCAGCCGCCGCGATCGATCGAGCGGGCCGGTGATGATCGTGTCGGGTATGCGGCGCGGCACCTCGTCGAGCAGCCGGTCGCGCAGC
>Ga0315281_10001713_pt1 | contig 32486 bp, 25 predicted proteins | sample YL17G07_0_MG_FD_204540 | JGI IMG/M metagenome (GOLD analysis project Ga0315281, IMG submission 204540) | Sediment microbial communities from Yellowstone Lake, YNP, Wyoming, USA - YL17G07_0 | ecosystem: Environmental > Aquatic > Freshwater > Lake > Sediment | place: USA: Wyoming | collected...
CGCGTATTAAAAGCACTCGAATATCTTCAAGGCATCGAAATGCTTGCGCCAGAAATCAGCATCAATCCACTGGATTTACTTCGCCAATCCAAAGCGCCGCAACGCGTGCGGCGATCCGCCAAGCCCCCCAAGGAAAGCTGATGGATACCCCGGTCATCGAAGTGCGCATCTGGGGCAAACGGGTCGGGGCAGTAGCACCAGACCCGCGCTTGGGCTGTTACGTGTTCGCCTACGACCCCGCATGGAGACGAGGCGGCATCGAGTTGGCTCCGCTCACCATGCCTTTGGCTGATACTCGGTCTACCTTTGCCTTTCAGAATCTTTCCGAGCCCAGTTATAAACGCCTTCCCGGATTGCTGGCCGACGCGTTGCCCGACGATTTTGGCAATGCGCTGATCGATGCATGGATGACCAGCAAAGGGGTCGAAAAACGCTCCGTTACCACTCTCGACCGTCTTGCCTATATGGGCAAGCGTGGCATGGGTGCGCTGGAATTCAAACCCGCACGCGGGGCGCACAGGGAGAGTGCTGAACCTTTGGAAATGAAGAGCCTGGTAGAAGCCGCACGCAAGGTGATTCATGGCGACCTATCCGGCGATGTGCAGGCGCAGGCAGCACTCGCCAATATTATTCGAGTCGGCACTTCCGCTGGTGGTGCGCGTGCAAAAGCGGTTGTCACCTGGAATCCGCAGACGAACCAAATTCGCAGCGGCCAGTTCGATGCGGCTCTCGGATTCGAGCACTGGCTGCTCAAATTCGATGGTGTAGGCAAAGACATGGAGTTGGGCGGAACAGCCGATTACGGGCGCATCGAATACGCCTATCACCTGATGGCCAAGGCTGCTGGCATCAACATGGCGGATTGTCGCTTAATGGAAGAAAGCGGGCGTGCTCACTTCATGACCCGCCGCTTTGACCGTGAAGTAAATGACGAAGGCACTATCAAGCACCATGTGCAAACGTTCTGTGCCATGGATCACCTTGACTACAAACAACGTGCCACCCATGCCTACGCGCAACTGTTCATGGTCATTGCCAAGCTCAAGCTGGGAGATGAAGCCATCGGCCAGGCTTTCCGGCGCATGGCGTTTAACGTCATGGCAAAAAACTGTGATGACCATACCAAGAATTTTGCTTTCCGCTTGAAACAAGGCGAACCATGGGAGCTTGCCCCGTCTTACGATGTGACACATGCATACAACCCCAAGGGGGAGTGGACTTACCAGCATCTGATGAGCGTCAACGGTAAATTCAGCGCGATTACACGCGCCGATTTATTGCTTGAGGCAGAACGCTTTGGTGTCCGTCGCCCGTTAAATTTACTGGCAGATGTGCGTACAGCCCTGGATAACTGGCATAAATTTGCCAAACAAGCAGGCTTGATCGCCTCCACCGCAGACAGCATTGCCGCAGATTTTGAGCCGCTTTGAAAGCAAATAAATAAAAATGAAAATAGCCCTCGCCCGCGAACATCGCAAAACATTGGAAACCGTGATTGCTCAGGCTCGTGTAGTTGCCGAGTCAGGCGCGGCCACCACTACGCAAATATCAGTCAGACGGTGGATCTGGTATCGCTCAAATCATGGAGCTACTTCTCGGGTCGGACAATGCCGAACAAGACAGGAGAAATTTCTTCAAGACGCAGCTCATTTTTTGGGTGCTTGCCGCCACTGATGGCCACGGAAAAAACTTCAGCATTATCCACAGTTGAGGGGATATATGTTTTGAACCTGACCGTCATTTTCTCGGCCTTACCGGACTGTGGCGGTTTGCTGAAATGGCTGTCGGTTCGGGCTGCTGGGCTGTCCGCTTCCAAATTTTTGGAACCATCACTTTCGAGCCAAAGAGGAAATTCATCGTGTGAAATAATGGGTAACTTATGAACTAGTCAGCACCACCTAAGATATCCAATACAAAATCGATTGGCGTTGCAATCGAGTAACCAGAGTTCAGTCCAGTATTCAGCGCCGCATGGTTTAGATCGTTTGCTATGTACGGAACAAACTCCGAAATTATGCCAATGACGCGAAAATGACGACCGCCTTGCCCATCTGTTTCTACTTCTAGAACTGGACCACCACTATTGCCTGGATAGACAGGGCAGTCCAAAACAATTGAGTGTTGAGAAGAATTGAGTCCGGCCACAATTCCCTTGCGAAGAAGTGGTCGCCCCATATCCAACTGAGGATGATTTTGGAGACCGAGTGATACGGGGAAGCCAAAAAGATATATTTCATTGGCAACGAGTACCTCATCGAATTTCTTCAGCGAGTTTAAAGCTACTCCAACCGTGCCTTCTCTTGACATTGTTACATAAGCAACCCCATCAAGAGGCCGGGTTCTATTATCTTTCCAAAACTCTGCAAGTCGTATAATGGCGACATCACGATTCTTATGTTTTATAAGTTGGCCGTTGCTAAGAAGAACACTGAGGTCTAACGACATGTGGTTGGTAAGAACGGCTTGGGGATCTGTTGAATAAGAAACCAGATCAGCATTACCCGAGAACAAGGCTCCATTAGCATCAAAAAGGACATGCTTCGCTGTCACCAGATACATAAATTTCTTTGTATGCAGAAAGAATCCGGATCCGGCACTACCCGACTTGAGCGTGATAAAGACGGGATAAGATAAGTTGTTATCTGGAATTGCTCTCATAGCCTGTGCCTCCGTTGCAAGCATTAGAATAACTAGAACACAAAGTTGGCGAAATAACATAGTGAATCCTTCCTGATACCTAACTAACGAAGGTTATAGGGGCAAATCACACAGGCAAGTGGTCTACTGCTATTGGCACAAAGTGACCGCCTAGAGAAGGCACCACATAGCGGGCATCCAAATGCTGGTGGAATTTACCATGTAACTGTCAGTTTAAGTTTAGAACCTGACCGTCACTTTCTCGGCCATTGCTGCCATTGGGCTGCCTGGGTGGCTGATGTATGTCCAGCCATCCCGGTTAGCCAGATCGCGAAACACTACGAGGTCTCACGGACAACCATTTACAATGGAGCCCCCGCAGTGCCACGTCAGTCACTGAACCTCGGACGGACACGAGCGGGAAAAAATTACACAGGCAAGATGCCCCATGAATGCAGTAGAAATCGAAGAAGCCATATCGGACCTGGCCCTTCAGCCCTTCGACGCGGCGGAGTTCCCGTTCGCGTTCTTGGCCGCATTCGGCAATAAGGACACGGCACTCAAGCGCCTGCGTACTGGCAACAACAACGCTTCGGATGTGCCCGGTGGCGTGCTCCAGCGCAACAACATCCACATCGCCGTATGCGAAGCTGGCACCGTGGGTGCTTCCCTCAAGGCGTTGCGCGCCAGCCCCGCCACTACAAAAGCCAAGGCCAAGTTCATCCTCGCCACGGATGGGCAGAGTCTTGAGGCTGAAGATATGGCTGGTGGCGAAACCATCGCCTGCGCCTACCCGGACTTCCCCAACCATTTCGGGTTCTTCCTGCCGCTGGCGGGTATCTCCACCATCAAGGAGATCAAGGACAACCCCGTCGACGTGCGCGCCACGGGGAGGCTGAACAAGCTCTACGTCGAACTGCTGCGCGAGAACCCGGACTGGGCCAAGGACGAGCGCCGCGCCGATATGAACCACTTCATGGCCCGGCTGGTGTTCTGCTTCTTTGCCGAAGACACCGACATCTTCAATGGCGATGGGTTGTTCACCCACACCATCGAGCAGATGAGCGAGCGCGACGGTTCCAACACCCATGCGGTGCTATCCGAAATCTTCCGCGCTATGAACATCAAGACCAAACCTGACGAGCGTTCTAACGCTGAGCCGCGTTTGCCTAGCTGGGCCGATCAATTTCCGTACGTCAACGGCGGCCTGTTCTCTGGCTCCACCTCCGTGCCGCGCTTCACGCGCATGGCGCGCACCTACCTGCTGCATACCGGCGGCCTGAACTGGAAACAGATCAACCCCGACATCTTCGGCAGCATGATCCAGGCCGTGGCCGATGACGAAGAGCGCGGCGCATTGGGCATGCACTACACCAGCGTGCCCAACATCTTGAAGGTGTTGAACCCCTTGTTTCTGGATGACCTGCGCGCCCAACTGAATGAGGCGGGCGATAACAAAATAAAGCTGCTGAACCTGCGCAAACGCATGGCTCGTATCCGTGTGTTTGACCCGGCCTGCGGCTCAGGCAACTTCCTCGTCATCGCCTACAAGCAGATGCGCGAGATCGAGGCTGAAATCAACCGCCGCCGGGGCGAGCTGCATCTGGGCAGCGAGATTCCGCTGACCAACTTTCGTGGCATCGAACTGCGCGACTTCCCGGCGGAGATCGCGCGTCTGGCGCTCATCATCGCCGAGTTCCAGTGCGATGTGCTGTATCGCGGGCAGAAGGATGCACTGGCGGAGTTTTTGCCGCTGGATGCGCAGAACTGGATTGTTTGCGGCAATGCGTTACGGCTGGATTGGTTGGGCATTTGTCCGCCCACGGGGACGGGCGTAAAAGTGCTCGGTGATGACTTGTTCAACACACCGCTGGATCAGACGGAAATTGACTTTAAGAACGAAGGCGGAGAGACATATATCTGTGGGAATCCCCCGTACAAAGGTGCGCGAGAACAACTTCCAGAGCAAAAAGAAGATTTGCGACGAATATTCGAGCGTTCAGTAAAAGACTGGAAATCGCTCGACTATGTGGCTGGCTGGTTCATGAAGGCGGTTGAGTATGGAATGAAAACCAACGCGGTAGCAGGTTTCGTATCCACGAATTCAATTTGCCAAGGGCAATCTGTGCCAATGCTCTGGCCGTATATTCTGGAAAGTGGGTATGAAATAGCATTCGCCCACACAAGCTTTAAATGGGAGAACCTTGCTAGCCACAATGCTGGCGTAACGGTTGCCATTGTGGGTATTTCAAATCAGCCGACAAGGGTGAAGAAACTTTTTTCTATGACTGACGATGGAAGCTCTATCGTCAAAGAAGTAGATTATATAAACGCCTATCTCGTGGCTGGTGTTAACGTAATCGTTGCAAAACGATCTCGGGCAGCACAGGGGCTGGCAGAAATGAATTACGGCAATTATCCAGGAGACGGCAATCATCTAACGCTCGATTCCGAGGAAAAGGCCTCGCTTGAAGCAAGGCGGCCTGATTTGAGAAAAATAATCAGGCCGGTATATGGAGCGCAGGAATTCATTAAAGGCTTGAGCAGGTTTTGCTTATGGATTGATGACGACGCTTTGGATTTGGCTCTTAGCGAACCTGTGGTGTCTCAAAGAATTGAAGCTGTACGAGCGACAAGGTTGGCTAGTCGCGACAGTTCATTAAACAAACTTGCTATTCGCTCGCATCAGTATCGAGATCGAAATGTTGCATCAGAGCATCTGATCCTGATTCCAACAGTCTCATCAGAGAGACGAGAGTACATTCCTACTGATTTTAAGCGTGCGGAGGCCGTTACAACGAATCAAGCTTTCGCCCTCTACGACGCCCCGCTCTGGAACATGGCTCTCATCGCCTCCCGCCTGCATCTGGTTTGGATCGGCACTGTTTTCGGAAAGATGAAAACGGATTTTCGCTATTCCAACACTCTCGGTTGGAACACCTTCCCCGTCCCTCTGCTCACCGAGCAGAACAAAGCCGACCTGACCGCCTGTGCCGAAAACATTCTGCTGGCGCGAGAATCCCATTTTCCGGCCACCATCGCCGACCTGTACGACCCGGACACCATGCCGGATAATCTGCGCCATGCCCACGAGCGCAACGACGAAGTGCTGGAGCGCATCTACATCGGTCGCCGCTTCAAAAACGACACCGAGCGGCTGGAAAAACTGTTTGAGCTTTATACCAAGATGACGGCGGGTGTAGGTCGGGCTTCAGCCCGACAAGGTCGGGTTAAAACCCGACCTACGGGCTCTACGGGGACATTGTCGGGCTGAAGCCCGACCTACAACCCGACCTACAAATTTACGGAGAGGCGATGGCTTATAACGATCTGCGCAAGGGGCGCGTTTCGCAATCTGGCGTGATGTATCACATTACAACGGTGGCACAGAGTCGGACACCGCACTTTGCTTCGCTTGATAACGGGCGCAAGGTGGTGCGGGAATTGATGGTATTGCAAGCAGAAGGACGCGCCGAAACGCTGTGCTATGTGGTGATGCCGGATCATTTGCATTGGTTGATGGTGTTGCATAGGGGCAAGCTGTCCGACGCTGTGCGGTTGCTAAAGGGGCGTTCGGCACGCGGTTTGGCAGGCGAACTATTTTGACCATGCAGTGCGTAAGGATGAGGATATGCGCAACATGGCGCGGTACATTGTGGCGAATCCGCTACGGGCAAATTTGGTTGAACGGATTGGCGATTATCCGTTGTGGGATGCTGTTTGGTTGGATGAGACGTTGTCGGGCTTGTAGGTCGGGCTTCAGCCCGACAATGTAAAGTCGGGTTGAAACCCGACCTACAAATATGCGTAACATCAGTTGCGAAAACAACGAGGGGAAAGAAAGCATGAGCAGCCTGATCATTTACACCTCCGACGATGGTCAAACCCGGATCAATCTGCGGGTAGAGGCCGACACTATCTGGCTGAGCCAACTGGAAATCGCCGAGTTGTTCCAGACCACCAAGCAAAACATCAGTCTCCACGCAAAAAATATCTTTTCCGAGGGGGAGTTGAGCCCGGATTCAGTTATCAAGGATTCCTTGATAACTGCCGCCGATGGCAAGAACTACCGCACGCAGCTCTACCATCTGGAGCTAATTTTGGCCATCGGCTACCGTATCCGTTCGCCACGCGGCACCCAGTTTCGCCAGTGGGCGACCCGACACCTGAAAGAGTTTCTGGTGAAAGGTTTCGTCATGGACGATGAGCGGCTCAAGAACCCGGGGGCTTGGGATTATTTCGACGAGTTGCTGGAGCGCATCCGCGAGATAAGGGCTTCGGAAAAGCGTTTTTATCAAAAAGTCCGCGACCTTTTCGCCCTCTCCTCGGATTACCGCATCACGGAAAAAGAAACTCTGGTTTTTTTCGCCGAGGTTCAGAACAAGCTGCTTTTCGCGGCCACCGGCCACACCGCCGCCGAGCTGATCGTGAAACGCGCTGACCCGGAAAGTCCGAATATGTCGCTCACCCACTGGAGCGGCTCCCGCGTCCGCCGGCAGGATGTCGTCATCGCAAAGAATTACCTCTCGGAAGACGAAATCGACACCCTCAATCGGCTGGTCGTTATTTTTCTGGAACAGGCAGCGCTGAGAGTGAAACAGCGGCACGACCTCACGCTGGATTTTTGGCGCAACCATGTGGACGGCATGCTGGCGTTCAACGGGCAGGCGGTTTTGCAAAATTCCGGCTCGACCCGCCACGATGACATGGTGAGCATCGCCCACGCGCGTTACGAGACTTTCGATCAACATCGCCGCGCCACCGAGGCGCTGGAAGCCGATGCGGCCGATTTGCAGGAAATCGAGCAGCTGGAAAAGCGTGTTGAGCGTCATACGAAGATAACGGCGGCAGCGGCCAAGCCCGCGAAGAAAACGATGAAGGGGAAGAAGCATGAGTGATAAGCCGACCAATCCAACCAACGCCTACACCGTGCCATCGGTGTCCATCACCACGGCGCGCACTGGCGCTTCCAGCAAGGCCAACGCTTTGGGAATGCGCGAAATGCAGGAGCGCGCTTACGCCAAGCGTGGCGAGCAATACCTGTTGATAAAATCGCCACCGGCATCAGGCAAATCCCGCGCGCTGATGTTCATCGCGCTGGACAAGCTCAACAATCAGGGTTTGCAGCAGGCCATCGTTGTGGTGCCCGAGCGTTCCATTGGCGGCAGCTTTGCCGATGAACCATTGAGCCAGTACGGCTTCTATTGGGATTGGCAGGTCGCGCCGCAGTGGAACCTGTGCAACGCCCCTGGCGTGGACGAGCCGCGCGTGGCCAAGTCAAAGGTGGACGCGGTGCGCAAGTTCCTTGAGAGCACCGACAAAGTGTTGGTCTGCACCCATGCCACCTTCCGCTTCGCGGTGGAAGAGCTTGGCGTTCAGGCGTTCGACAACCGCCTGATTGCCGTCGATGAGTTCCACCACGTATCCAGCAACCCGGACAACGTGCTGGGGAATCAACTGGGTGCTTTTATCGCGCGCGACAAGGTGCATATGGTGGCCATGACCGGCTCATATTTTCGAGGCGACAGCGAGGCTGTGTTGGGGCCAGTGGATGAAGCCAGATTCGAGACGATCACTTACACCTACTACGAGCAGCTCAACGGCTACCAATGGCTCAAATCGCTGGACATCGGTTACTTCTTCTACACAGGCCCTTACGTTGATGCCGTTACCAAGGTGTTGGACCCGACATTGAAAACCATCGTCCATATTCCCAATGTGAATGCCCGCGAAAGTCTCAAAGACAAGCAGCGTGAGGTGGATGAAATCATGCACGGCTTGGGCGAATGGGAAGGCGTTGATCCAGCCACCGGCTTCCATTTGGTGAAGACTAAGGAGGGTCGCACTCTGAAAATAGCCGACCTGGTGGATGACAGCGATCCGGCCAAGCGTTCCAAAGTGCTCACTGCGTTGAAAGACCCTGCGCAGAAAAACAACCGCGATCATATAGACATCATCATCGCGCTGGGCATGGCGAAGGAAGGCTTTGACTGGATTTGGTGCGAACATGCACTGACCATCGGTTACCGCAGCAGCCTGACCGAAATCGTGCAGATCATTGGCCGCGCCACCCGTGATGCAGAGGGCAAGGAGCGGTCGCGCTTCACCAACCTGATCGCCGAACCCGCAGCCGAACAAGCCGCCGTGGCCGAAGCGGTGAACGACATGCTAAAAGCTATTTCCGCCAGCCTGCTGATGGAGCAGGTGCTGGCTCCGCGCTATGAGTTCACTCCCAAAAACAATGGCCCGAAGGATGGCTTTGATTACGGCGAGGCAGGCTACAAGGACGGCGGCCACAACATCGGGGTCAACACGGACACCGGCCAGATTCATGTGGAAATCAATGGGCTGACAACACCGCAAAGCACGGAGGCTACGCGCATATGCAAGGAGGATTTGAATGAAGTCGTCACCAGTTTTTTGCAGGACAAAACCGTGCTGGAGCGCGGCTTGTTCGACAAAGAAAACACCTTGCCAGAAGAGCTGACCCAGTTGCACATGGGCAAGATCGTGCGCGAGCGCTACCCGGACTTGAGCGATACTGACCAAGAGGCCATCAGACAGCACGCTATCGCTGCGATGAACATCACCCAGCAGGCCAAGCTGGCTTTGGCTCAGGCAGATGCCAATGGCGGAGGCACAATGCAAGGCAGCACGGCGTTACTGGATGGGGTGCGCAAGTTTATCAATGTGCGCGATTTGGACATTGACCTGATTGACCGCATCAACCCCTTCGATGCCGCCTATGCTGTGTTGGCGAAAGCGATGGATGAAAAATCGCTGCGCCAGGTGCAGGCCAGCATTGCCGCCAAGAAGTTGAGCATCCCCGAGGACGATGCCCGCGAGCTGGCAAAACGCGCCTTACAGTTCAAAAACGAGCGTGGCCGCCTGCCGGACATCAACTCAGCCGACGCATGGGAAAAGCGCATGGCTGAAGGCGTGGCTGCGCTGGCGTGCTACCGCGCACAAGCGAAGGCGGCACAGGCGCAAGGAGAATCCAGCAATGGCTGAGATGGACGATGACGAACTGCTGGATGCGCTGGGAGTAGAAGTCGCCCCGCTCAAGGCATCCAGCCGGACCCCGCGCGAGGAACGCATCATCGCGGGGTTTGAGGACATCCTGCGCTTCCATCAAGCGCATGGTCGCGCTCCGCTGCATGGCGAGGGCCATGACATCTTTGAGCGCCTGTATGCCGTGCGCTTGGACCAGCTACGCAAGTTGCCAGAAGCGCAAACCCTGCTGGCTGGGCTGGATGGCCCCGGCCTGTTGTCTGGTGCGACGGCGGCTCAGGTTGATGTGGACGCTCTGGACGAGGACGCACTGTTGGCTGAATTGGGGATCGACACGGAATCTGTCGTACAGAGCGACATCACTGTGCTGCGCCATGTGCGACCTTACGTTGAAATCAAGGCGGCTGAAGAAGTCGCCAACCGTACGCCCTGCAAGGACTTTGATCACTTCAAGTCTTTGTTCGTCGAAGCTGAAGTTGGTCTCAAGGCTGGCACATGGATGACCAAGCCCTTCGTCAAGAACGCCAGTATTGAGTTGGGGGATTTCTTCATTATAGGCGGCCAGATAGCTTACGTGGCCGAAATGCATGAGGGCACTAAGACCAAAGATGGACGCGACAACCCGCGACTCCGAGTCATTTTTGATAACCACACCGAGAGCAACCTGTTGCTGCGCTCACTTTCGCGCTCGCTCTATCCCGACGGGAACACGCCCGTGGGTCGCCGCCTTATCAGAAAGGACGATGGTCCGCTGTTTAGCAGCGCGGCGGAGCCTGACGATATCGAAACTGGAACCATCTACATACTGCGCAGCCTGTCCAGCCATCCATTTATTGCCGAGCACCGCGAGCTGATCCACAAGATCGGTGTGACTGGCGGCAAGGTGGAGACCCGCATTGCAGGCGCAGAAAAGGATGCCACCTACCTATTGGCCGACGTGGAAGTGGTCGCCACCTACAAGCTCCACAACCTGAACCGCACCAAGCTGGAAAACATCTTCCACCGCTTGTTTGGTGCAGCACAGCTCGACTTGACCATTGAAGACCGCTTCGGAAATCCGGTGAAGCCGAGAGAATGGTTCCTGGTGCCGATCCATGTGATTGATGAGGCGGTTCAGCGCATTCGGGATGGGTCGATTACCGAAGTGGTCTATGATCCGAAGACGGCTCAGTTGTTAGGTTGAGCGTGTGCAGAATTCTGTGGATTTGCGCTGACAGCTTCGCATTCCAATACTGACTCTCATCGGGCGCTAAACCTCCGGCAGGTTTGGCCGAGAAAATGACGGTCAGGTTATCGGTGCCATCCCGGACGGTGATGGTTTTCTGAAAAGGCGGTCGGCTCATCCTGCTGCAATGCCCGGTTCCAAATTCGAACCGTCACTAAGACAAGATAGAACTCCTGAACCAAACACCATCACCTGCATCTGGTTATAATGCCAGCGCGATTAAACGACGTGACGTGAACAGAAAAAAGTTTACGCCTTCTGGTTTGGCAATCAGCAGCGGCGGGACAATATGGAAATCGATCCAGCGTATGAAGGACGAGAGCACTCCCTGATAAAGCATGAGCTGTTAAAGGGGTATTTGGAAGCATTGCTGAGCATTGTCGGAATCAGCGGTGTCAAAGAGTTTACCTATGTGGATTGCTTTGCTGGCCCGTGGGGTGATGAGAGTGAATCACTTTCTGGAACATCTATCGCCATCTCGCTGGAAATTCTCGCCAAGGTAAGAAAGACACTTGCTGAGGTACACAACATTCGCGGAACAAAATTCCGCGCGATTTATATCGAGAAGTCAAAAAAACATAAACAGTTAGCGGAGTATTTGCAGAACAACTGCCCAGAAGGCATTGAATGTTACGCACTGCATGGTGATTATGTGGCAAAGCAAGATGAGATTCTGCAGTTATGTGGGGACAAGAGTTTTACTTTCTTCTTCATTGACCCGAAAGGCTGGGTCGATGTTGGCATACCAAAACTCACCAAGCTCTTGCAGCGGCCCAGATCGGAGTTTCTCATTACCTTCATGTATGACTTCCTAAATCGCTTCAAGAGCATGGCGGAATACAGGACTCAGGTGTCACAGATGCTGGGTGATTTGACTGCGCAGGATTATCAGGAGATGAACAACCTCTCCGCACAAGAAAGGGCGGACTGGGTGGTTCGCAAATATCGCGAACAACTGAAAGCTGTGATAGGGCCGGATGCGAAATCGCCGCTGCGGACTTTTCATGCGGACGTGTTACACAAGGACAAGAATCGCGTTCTCTACCATCTGGTATACATCACCCGGCACCACAAGGGGATCGTGAAATTTGCAGAAGCGTCGGAAAAAGTAGACATCCTCCAGAAGGTAATGCGCATTCAAAAGAAGCTCGATGCAAGCAGCCAGACGAGCCTGTTTTCTGCTGAAGAACAAGTAGCGCATCAGGATATTGCCCGCACGAACCTCGAAGACGTAAAGGCATATTGGCTTGCCCGGTTGAATGAACACCCGGCCAGATATGACGAAATACGCTTAGCTGATATGCTTGAGGAAACGGGTTGGCTGACGCGGGATTTTCAGGACGCATTCCGCGAATTGCTCGCGGAAAAGAAAGTCGAAAACCTCAATGGCAGCGCGCGCCGAACCAAACACCCGATTCATTTTGAAAAGAATGGCGAGCAACTAAGGAAACTTACATGACCAGCACAACAACCATTGAATGGACAGAGCAAACGTGGAACCCGACCACGGGCTGCACAAAAATATCGCCCGGCTGCAAGCACTGCTACGCCGAAATCATGGCAAAGCGGCTAAAGGCCATGGGTGCGAGGGGATACGAAAACGGATTCGAGCTCAGCATCCTGCCCGAGCGGCTGGCAGAGCCGCTGAAGCGGCGCAAGGCGACGACGTACTTTGTAAATTCGATGAGCGACCTGTTCCACAACGACATCCCCTTCGCGTTTCTCGACCAAGTGTTTGACGTGATCAAACGCACACCGCAACACACCTACCAGATATTGACCAAACGATCCGCCAGGATGCGTAAATATTTCGCGTCGCGTGCCGTGCCTGACAATGTCTGGCTGGGCGTATCCGTGGAGAACAGGCAATACGGCCTTCAGCGGGTAGATGACCTGCGGGAAATAAAAGCGGGCATCCGCTTTTTATCAGTCGAACCATTGCTGGATGACATTGGCGAAATTAACTTGCGCGGCATCCACTGGGTAATCGTCGGCGGCGAATCAGGCCCCAAGGCTAGGCCGATGAAAGCGGAATGGGTGGAGACAATAAAAGACCAATGCAAGCAAGATGGCGTTGCGTTTTTCTTCAAGCAGTGGGGCGGCTGGGGCGCGGATGGCAAGAAGCGACCGAAGAGAAACAATGGCCGACTCTTTGCCGGGAAGACTTGGGATGAAATGCCTAGCGTGGAATGCAGATAAGCGGACACGCGCTGCCATTACCTGCGCAACTTCTCACTGCTTCGTGTAAAGTGCATGCCACTTACACAACTGCCGCAAAAAAATAACCGCGTCGCAAAATACGGCATGGACACACGGCAGATAATCAGTTCAGGAGGCTGGCGCGAGTTTCCGCGCCAGCGGGAACGACCAATCAGCATGTTTGTTATTTAGGGGAATAACGTGACTGCAAGCCTCACTGTATTTTCTTTCCGCCGTTCAGGCGAATTGAGGCAATTTCTGACGGCACCTCATGTGTTAATGCAAGCCCTGCGATTTTGACAATTCCGTGACACTAATTCAAATCCCAGTCATCTTTAGAGACAGATGGTTTTCCAAGAGATTTGGGACCGATATTCAAGAACGCATTCGAAACGCTGGGCATTCAATTGAGATTGATTTCTCGATCTGCGAATGGGTTGATCCAATTCCAATAATGGCACTGATATGCCATTTGCAGACCTGGGCAAACTCGCCTAGTACAGCCAACGGTTGCGAACTTATTGTTGATCTTGGGCGAAGCTCGACGCGAACAGAAGACTTGCGTAAAGCTCGCGCACGGCTTTTTCTCGCAGCCCACGGGTTTCTGCGCACGATGATTGATGCCTGTCCCGGCGCGACTGTTCTATACGATAGCGGTCTCGATCAGTTTCCTTCCAAATTCGACGCACCAAGGCTTTCCCAACTTGAAGACGCAATCAGCATGACTGCGACCTGTACGCTTCTCTATGGAAAAGACCCAGTGTGTCCACCTATGCTACTCAAGTCGGGGCAAGAAACAAGCAACATCGCCATCTTTGTCGACAGAGCGGTAAAGATAATGGACTCAAAGCTGTTTAGCGGAAGACAGTCTGAGTTTTTATACCGCGACAGCGCTCTTGTTCGCGTACGCCAAGTAGCAACCGAGATTATTATGAACGCTTCAGAACACGCGTATGCCGATTCGGTCGAGGGGCCAATTTGCCTTTACGCACGTGTACGCCGCCACAATGATCATTCCCCCGAAGAAGAGGCTGAGAACACAATACATTCCCCCCTGATTGACCATATCCAGAACGTTACCAGCGGTAGATACATCGAACTCTATATCTGCGATATTGGTCATGGACTTTGCCACCACGCCAACCAATGGGCTGAGTTTGCCTCGGATATTGAAATGAAGGACGAATTAAACAAAGTTTTAAAGAACGAGAAAAACCGTGTTCAACAATTGCTCTCCATGGCGTTTCGTCGGCCTATTTCCCGTCATCAAAGAAGTCAATCCGCAGGTGCTCTAACTAGGAGCAACGTGACTGGCTTGGCTCACGTTAACACGGTACTCAGTAGCCAGAGGGATCACTCACGCGTTCTGGTTTCGACAGTCTGGACAGCGAGCCAGCATCCACGCCCGCCAGACTACAACGGTGGGCCATCGGACAGGCACTTCACATCAGTCGAACCAGAGGGCAGTTCTCCAGACGGAACTTTCTTTCACTTCGCCATCACAATTTCCAATTCCGAGCTATCGCTCGACGGATGGCTGGCACCGCTAATGCCAACAATTTCTGGCTCTCTTGGGTATCAACCACAAGACGCATTTAAAAACGACACCAGCAGCGGTTCGAGCCATCTACCCGTGTTTGACTTGGCTAGCCGCTTGGCCAACGATACCCGCAATCAGGCACAGAAATCGGTGGGCTCCGACTTTGATACCTATTTGAACGAGGTGGGCGACGTAGCAGTGATCCGGATGTCTCGGGACTTCAGGAAGAACCTTACTGACGAGCTTGTAACCCGCTGGCTTGAGCATTGTTCAGCCCCGACTTTGGCGTTCTGCGATCTCAGCCGCGCACAGGCCATCTTACTTGCCGAACATATTCAAAGTTTCACCCCCAACGAAAAATCATTACACAAAGATACGTTAGCCATGAGATCGCGTAGGATTCTTGTCCTGTCCGAAGATTTGATCTCACAAATATTGTTCCTTGATCGAGGGAAACGCAACCGACTCTGGTTTAGCAAAGGGGACTTTCCTGAGCCATCGCTTCTCCTGCAAATCATTCGGTCGCTGCGCCACTTCGATTCGCACCTTTTTTGGGAACGAGTGAGCCAACTCAAAGCACCACTTTTGCTGCGGGATGTTCTATGGAGTGGTGATGGCGGCAAGTCTACGGACCTACGCTTGCCAACTTATCTAGACTACTCCCTAGCCGTTCAAAACAGGGAATTGGCGAAAATTGTTCGCCGCGCATTGCGTCGCGTGCTGGCAGCATTTCCCGGTCATAATACAATCGCGATTGACGAATTGATCAAACCAGATCTCGCAGATGCATCCCGGTGGATGGCACGGCCAGTGGCCGCCGATGCGCCTAATTTGTTCGTCATTAGCTCCGTGGTCACTGGATCGACTGTCGAACGTAAGGCGCGATATCGGGGTAATCCAGAGGCTGTTGTTGCCTGTTTCCTCGTAGAGGCATCGCCCCTCCAACCCAAAGACGAAAGTCGATTCGACTACTACTCGGCATTGGAGTGGAATCCTTCAGCACTTTCCCCATATTCAAAATCTAAGCTTCTATGGGAACGCGAACCCGGAACGCCCTTTGTCAGGCCGTTCGTTGCGCGGAACGATAATAATCAATCTCTCAACTCGTTAATCAAGCCCCTTGCACGGAATATCGATGACCGAGGCGACAATGACCATAAGCTTCCTTCCGCAGCGGAGTCTTACCACGACTGGCATCGAGATCAGCTGCTCAAAGTAGGGCATTGGAGTATTGATCGTCGGCACGGACTGGTCGAAATTAACCATCTAGGTGCCTTGCAGATGTTTGCCGATTCTGCGAAGGGATTCTACGAGTGGCTTTCACATGAACTCATTGAGCAATCAAAGAGCATTGTTCGTCCGCTGCTGGTCTACCCACCGGGTCGGTTGAATGCTGTCATGGTTCGACACTTGCTCAAGCTTCAAGACCAAAATGGCGCACCACGCATGGGAGAGAGATGGCAAGTTGTACCGATCAACTTCCTACCGGACATAGGAGACGGGCTGAAGCGCCTAACACCGCTTACTGCGGAGCACATCACAACTTGTGATGGCGCGGTTGGCGGCACCGTGTTTTTTCTTGATATTGGCTATGTCGGCAATCGAACCTTCCGCCACACTCGGCGGCAGCTTCTGGTTCTGGGGGTAAAGAATGTCGTCGGGTTCGGTTTATTGAACAGGACTAGTTCGCCCGCCTTCACAGAGGAAATGGCGGACTCCGAAGTCAATTGCTATTGGCGGATGGATGTGCCGTCACTGGATGACGAGCGATCATGTCCAATTTGCGGTGGCTTGAAAGCGATGACTGCACTACTGGAACGTACCCGGCGGTTTCAGAGCGGTAATAGCATTTATGTCGAACGCGTCTTCTCTAACTGGCAACTCACTGACCCTGGGCAGACTTGGGAAGATAGCGGTCTATCACCAATAGAGCTAAAAATCCCGCTCCGCAAAAAATTTGGATTCATACCACCGAAGGCACCTGCCACCGCTGCTATTCCAATAGAGGCACAAGTGGGTCAACAGTCCCTCCTGACACCCGACGGCGAGCCTGTTCAAGCCCCACAAGCCCCAGTCACTTGGTGGCCGTCCCACACGGTTGAATGGAGGCATGTTTGGCTACGAGATAGCGCTCAGGCCGTCACCTATGCAATCGAAATTGCTCGAACTCAGTCGGCACCGCTGTACCCGTTGCGATTGTCGCAGAAGTTGGCCGAATCACCGAACGCGACATCTCCGGATTTCAACGGCCTCTCCGTAGCGGTAGAGGTGCTGTCGTGCTATTTGCTCCTTTGCTCACACGAACTTAGCTTGGCCACCAAGGAAGCAGGAGGCGTTCAACTGTTGCGTTACCTCGCAAGAATGGAGGGAACCCCGGTGTCCGCAGAAGACGCGGCTAAGGCTCGACTCGCTCGACTAAGGGAATTAGCTGGACTTGCGATAATAAATTTCGATGGGGTTACCAAGCGCTTACTGCTCAATGAAGTTGTGTCCGTAATAACCAAAACACGAATGGTGAATCCGGAAACCAGAGTCGCATTGATGGCGGCAATCATGGATCCGGCAGTCGACGGAAACTCAAGTCTGATCGGTATATTGCGATTTGACGAAATGGTGATGAGCCGCCTTCGTGACCCCCAGTGGCGCAACACAGACGATGCCAACACATTACGATGGAACTACTGGCTACTGACCATCTGCGAACAAACACTCACCGACCAGTTCGATGCGGCATTGACCTTCTTCGGAGCCGGACCGCAGCATGGCGACTGCATTAAGCGTTTGAAGGAAGCCGAGAATGATTCAAATCAATCAGCTGGCTGGGGGTTGTGTCGATCCGCCCTGCAAAATGCTCATACGTTGATTTGCCGAAATAGCGGATTTGGCAAGGATAGTGACCCGTCAAACCCGGAACCCGGCGAGCTGTTTAGTGCGCTTTGCAAACTTGACCTTGAGAGCATCAAAAATGCTGTGCAACTTAGCCTACAGGAGACGGCAGTTCTATATCAACGTGATGTAAAACAGGCTATGCAACTTATCGATATGGCTCGTACCTCGTTCCAAGGAGCGATGATTCGCTTTGATCCGTCGTCACCAGACAGTAGCCTCGACGAGTTTGTGCAAGTAGTTTCGAGTCAAGTTGCTTTGGCAACTACGGATCAAGCACCAAATACCTACCAGATACACAAAATGTTCACGGGATTTTCGCTGGCCGATGGAGCTAGATATCTTCTTTTTGGCGACGAACTGAAATCGCTGATCGAGCGATTAGCGAAGGAAGCACTTGAAAATTCTCTGAGCGAAGCGGTGGCACCGCCTGAAGGTTTCCGTAACTGTGACAAAAACCTCCGAGCCAAGTTATGGATTCTGTTCTTGGCGGATGAAAACGGAAGGGTTGCCGTCGAATTCTGGAACCATGGCAAACAGCCCTGCCAGCGCCCCAATGATTTCGAGCTCCGTGCGGAAGATATGGCACCAGTGCATAGGCAGTTAGGTACCGAAATAAATCGAACCGCACCAAAAGCCAATGCCGAGCAATGGTACTGTTCCCAAATAGTATTCAGATGGATTCAAGGAGGCAGGTCATGACTAAACCAGAAGTGGAAATCTTGATTGTGGACGACGATAGAAGTCGGGACAACATCTATGAGCAATTTTTCAAAAGATTGTCTGCTGAGCCAGACAGCTCCCACATTATTCACCCCTTGCTCCCCAAAACGCCCACCGAAGCACACCGCATTCTTTGCTCCAAGAGGCCATGCCTTGTTGTCTTGGATATGGTCTTGGAAGGGGATTGGCAGAGCTCAGCCTTGATGATCTACCAAACAATAAAAGTCCAACGATATGCGGTAGCTCTCCTCAGCAACAATTTTAATGATGCCAAGACCGGAGTAACTACGACAGGTGTTTTAGTGGAGCTTGCGTCAGTTCCGAAGCTCGGTTTTCTCCCTTACGTGGCATCAATCCAGAAATATTTCGTCGGATCTGTTGGAAAAATCGAAGAGCTTGACGCAATTCCAGGCGATACCGTACTCGTATGGAACTGCATGCTCGCAGAAGCGCTTGGGCATGGTAGGCATTGGCGGCCAGCAACGGAGGGCGAAGTTACCTTCTTGCATCTCACGGATACTCATTTTGGAGCGGTACAGCCGGACTTTCTGAATGTTGTGGCAATGGAAAATGGGACACGAGATACTGGACTCCACGCGGATTACATTCTCTGGACTGGCGATATTACGGAGCATGGCTATCCAAGTGAGTTTGATGCGGCAGATAAGTTTGCGCAAGTTATAAAGAATGCCAAGTTCGTCAGCAATTCCTCTCCAGTCTCGATGACCCCAGGTAATCACGATTTGTGTTGGCCGTTGGCTCTTTCAAGCCGACTCAAATTGATCGACATTCCTGAGTCTGCTGCAGCTTCTGCAGGCATCGTGGCTCAACCGCCTTCTGTCGGTTCCAAGAGCACCAAACTCAAGAAAAATGCATGGAAAATCGAGGATGACTCTGTAACTGGCGAACTGTGGCGCTTTGGTCTGTCCCCCTTCCAAGACTTCTTCACGCGCTTGGTTGGCGAGCCTAGCTCGGAGGATGGTTATCGTTTGCTGACTCATTGGGCGCATCTTGGCTTTGCCATACTTGAGTTGCCGCTGGAATCACATGTCGTCAATTCGCGCAGTGATCAGGCAGAACCTCCGCTGCCATTCATATCGGAAGACAAGTTTAAGGAAATCACCAACAAGGCTATTGAATCATTTCGTGCTGCGAGCCTTCAAAAATTAGTATGTGTGATTGTGTTGATTCACGGGAGAAATCCAGATCGTAGCTCGACCGCTGTAAGTCGATGGACTCAACTGGTCGCACAGATTTGTGAGTTCGGCAATCCAGTAATAACACTGGGCGGTCATGAGCATGCTAATGACTATGATCTAAGCCGGAATCGTTTGACGATTATTGGGGCTCCACTGGACGAACAAAAGACCACAGGGGGACTCACACTACCAGGCATTGGTTTCATACGGCTAGCTGGACTTGGTACTGATAATTTGAGATGCGAGGTCACAAAACTTCAGAAGTCAGCAACCGATGGTGGAGTCGTGAAGTGGGAACCCGCCAAGCCACGAAAGTTCAAAATTGATACAGAGACAAAATGCTGGGTTAATGTTGTATAGAAAAGGATATGCCGGTGGCAGGCCACCTCGACAAGCTCAGGACATCCGCACCAGATCAGCCTTTGTCCAACCAACTTTTTGTAGCGCCTGATTGGATTGCTTGCAACCCAATGAGTGGTTGATTTCTTTTATTTACCCTCACTCCTGATGATGTGGTTAAGCAGCCCGATAGCCTTGCCAATGAATGTCGCCTCGCGCCGTATACATAAAAGTTCGTGCTCGATATCGCGCACCATGTCCGCTTCCCACGGCTGAGCCAATTTGAGTAGTACGTCCAGGTTGTACCCGTGTTTTTCTTTGGGTTTGCGAATGTACTTATTTGTCATCCTGCGAGTTTTTGCAGCCTTTGAACCGTACCAGTGAACCTCGTACCAGAATGCGGTCAGGGTGTTATCCCGCATTCTGGTGTACATATGCAGCACGCTTTTATGCTCCCATGCCTTGCCGTTGTTTTCCGCCATAACAAAATCAAGATGCCTCTGGCCTAGACCTGCCGACTTTTTTTCAAGTGCGTCCAGCCTGTCGCGCAGGAGATTGATCGAATCCCTGATTTCCATCGCAGTATTGACGTGGTCTTTCATGATTGCCTCTTCTTTCATGCTTGCCTCTACCAAAAAAATGGATTTATTGTTTAGCGGAATCGGTCATTTCCGCTGTGCTTTACTTCTTAGCGCGCCGCCGGTTCCGCGCGTCAAGTGCATTTGATTTACAACACATCGAAAGAACCAAAACGGATCGATTTACAGAGCTTATTCTGTTGTTTTTCATCTGGTTAAATGCGGAACGATTTACAGAATCACTCAAACACAGGCGGATCGATTTACAGAAATCGGCGTAAGTGGAACGTTTTACAGCGCACCCGCGCATCGAAGAAATCAGAGCGGATCGATTTACAGAATTTATTGGCTTATTTTTCATCTGGTTAAACGCGGAGCGATTTACAGAATCACTCAAGCACAAGTGGAACGATTTACAGAAATCGGCGCAGGTGGAACGTTTTACAGCGCACCCTCATATCGAAAAACCCCGAGCGGATCGATTTACAGAATTTATTTTCTGGTTTTTCATCTGGTTAAATGCGGATTGATTTACAGAATTACTCAAACACAAGTGGAACGATTTACGGGAATCGGCACAAGCCTTGAGGTATCCTCTGGCAAACGGTAAAAAGTAACCGTCATTTTCTGCGCGTCCATTTCCAACCTGTATTCGGGGATAGAGTTATCCTTCAGCAGCTCTTGCACGGAATTTTTGAATTTACGCAAAGGCGAGGAACACCCGGCCAGTCGGTGTAATTTATTGAGGGGTACAGCCCACGGTTGCCACACGCCACAATGTATTTTGGCGAGAATGTAGATCAGCCTGTGCAATGGCGTGAGCATGAAGTAGTCCGGGTGCATGGCGCGCACATGCGTCCATTCTGTCGCGAAATGGTAGAGGCGCTCAGGCAACTCAATATTCACCGCATCAATCCGTTCATCACGATCCAGCTCTGCCTCGTAACGAATAAAATTGAAGCTGTCGCCGCATTCCTTGATTTCTGCTGGTGGGGGAATGTTCGTTGTGATCTTGCTTCCGGCGAGTCTATCGAGTGCCTGAGCCAGACCATCGTATTGAGCACCGCCGTTTCCCCGCTTGCTGAAATCAAGGAAATCGCGTGCAGTAAATCGCAGATTGCGGCTCAAATCCTTGTGCCGCTCATCAAACATGGCATTGGCCAGCCAGCTCACACAATAAAGCCAGACATCTTTGTCGCGCATGGTCGGAAGCCCCGTTGCGCCGGGTGTTATCTCGAAGAATTGACCATCCAGATCGAAGCGTCGAGCCTCTAAATCCCCGGCAGATAAAGAGAAAGGCGTGCAGACGACAGGATTCCTGTTGGCCTTGTCTGCGCCAAACACATCAGCAAAGTAAATATAAGTGAAGGGTTCTGGCGATATATGAACCGGCATGGGTGGGGTCGCGAAATGAATGTCCTGGAAGTTTAGTTTGTTCAATTTGGCGCGATAGAGAGATTCTCGGCAAATTTGCCGAGAATCTACCAAATTAAACTTTTTCTCTCATCAGTAATTCGTAAGCGTGCTGGGGATGTGCTGGAATTGAGCGGCGCTGAGTTGATTTCATGCCGCCCTGGACTTGGACGCAATTTTATTGCGGAGCGCGAGTGGGAGAAGTTGTGCACCTGCTATTTGCGCAGCTGGGTCGACTCGTAGATCATTTGCAACGAGCGGCAGGCGGCTAGTCGCCTCACTGCGTTTTTTGGCTATATGATGCGCACACTGCACCATGCCTGGGACAGGAGCTTTGCCAGCAGCGCGGACGCTAGCGATTGTCGCAGCCAAATCAGCAGGCGCTATTGATGCTACCAGCTGATCCGCAGCAGCAACGTCTGACGCATCCCAGCATTCGATGCCACTGGAATGCAAGGTAAATTTTTTTCCAGTTTTAGCCGCAGGACAATTTTCCGCGCGCGCGGGTGCTGCTGCTGCTGTTGATGTTGCTGTTGCTGTTGCTGTTGGCAAGTAACTGCTTGATTGTTTTATACAACCATTTTTTATGCGTTCAGACTGAATTTTTCCGATCCCGGCAAGAAGGATGCCTACCGACCGAGCCGTCTTGAATCGATGAAATCTGAACCAGTCACACACTTGGATTTCGTAGGTACCCATGTCTAAATCAAGCAACCCTGCTGAAACCAGATTGCCGATCCCAGTTTCGGTCGCCTCAGCCGAGAGTCCCAAACTCGCAGCAAATGGTCTTAGCGGCAGCATGCCTACGCCAGCACAACTGAGCCACGGTGCGGCCCAAATGGCGAGCAAAATTAATTTTTCTTCTGGCATTCGCCCTGCCACGCGCGGCCAATTGAGTAGGTTAGTTGGAACGATTGATGATTCCCTCATGTCGCTCCTTCTTCCATTCGCGGCATTTTTCTGGGCCGCCCCCGCCCGCGAGGCAAAGCAGTATGCGGGTGAGGACGTAGCATCCTCGGCGGGATTCCCGCAATCCAAATCTCGATATCGGCCCTTCGGTAGCGTACGCGACCTCCAACCTGGAGCGCGGCAGGGAAGTCTGCGGGTGGGGTATTTTGGCCATATACCCATTTTTTTACAGTAGCAGGCGCAAAGCCAATAATAGTCGCCACCTCAGCGCAGGTTAGAAGATATTTTTCGTACATTTTTTCCCCCGTTTATGACGGGGAGATATTCGGCAAAAAAGACGAAAAAATCTTGTTGATTCGCAGCGAATTTGCCGCGAATCTCTATCGCTTTTTATTGCTGGCTGTGGTGTGCTGGATGGCGTCGGTGCGGTGATGTGTTAATTCACTTTGCTACCCTAACTTCTTGGCCAAGTCCTCATACATTGGGTGATATGAAATTTTTGTGCAGATACTCAGCAAAAATGCTGAGTATCTGTCTTTATTCCTGAGCAGAACCAACTATGCTTCCAGTACATTTACCATCAGCACATCCATCTATGCCTGCTCTCATTTCGCCACCCGTTCCCAGATCGGCAATATCGCAACGAGGTGATCGTGCCTCTCGCAAGAATGCGCCTGCCTTGACGAAACCTCTTGGACTTGCCAGGTACCTCAACAATCAATTGATCACCATGACTGAGTTGGCCGCGCAAACGAAGACTCATACTGCAATCAATTCCACTGCAATTTCACACAGCCAATTGAAGCGGGGGGATTGCACGAAATCAGAATAGGTGCGGCGAATTGATATGAGCACCATAGATGCCCACTATGAACCTGAACTCTCCGTCCAATAAATTGACTATGAAATCCCGTGAGATTACAGTTCGCATTATCGGAGCACCGGACACGAACTTGGCGGCGGAGTTGTTCGCCCCTTTATTCCTAAAAATCCATGAGCGAAATCAATCAGAGCACTCGACGCTGCGCCTTTTACCTGCGCAGCTCAAAAGACAGGACAGATGTATCAATCGACGCCCAGCGCCGAGAACTTCAATCGCTGGCAAAGTCCCGCAACCTGACCATAGTTGAAGAATTTGCTGATGCTGTGGAAAGCGGCAAAGATGCGAACCGCCCCGGTTTCCAGAACCTAATCCGGCAGATCAGCAACAAATCCCGCCCTTGGAACGTTGTGCTGATGGTGGATACATCGCGCCTCGCCCGCAATCAGTACGTTGCCCACAGTTTCATGCACGAATGCCGTAAGCGTGGCATTGAGGTTGTTTTTGCCAAAACGCCGGAACTCGATGGCATCACTGGAATCATCCTCCCCGCCGTGTTGCACGCGATGGATCAAGTTCACAGCTTTATGTCCCGTGAAAAGGGACTGGCTGGCATGGCTGAGAACGTGCGACAGGGGTTTAGAGCAGGAGGCCGCGCACCGTTTGGCTATCAGCTTGAATACATCCCAACCGGGGCTATCCGTGAAGGCGAGCCTGTCACCAAGTCCAAGTTGGTGACAGATGATAATGCACCAAAAATCGCAACCTACCTGAAAGGCCGCGCCCAAGGATTGACTGGCACGCACTTGGCCGAAAAGTTGGAGCTGGATATGGCGCGCACCAGCCTAAACGGGATCGAATGGAACGCACTTACTTATGCCGGGCATACTGTCTGGAATGTTCATAACGAAAAGACCGATAACGGATACAAGGGCGGCGTCAAACGCAGGCCGCGATCCGAATGGCTTATGCAGCGCGACACACACCAGGCGCTCATCTCCGATACAGAGGCCGAAGCTATCCTGCAAAAGTTGGAATCGGGCAGGATAAAGACCTACAGGACGCGCGCCACGCACCTGCTGACTGGCATACTGTCAACGGCAGACGGTAGTGCCTTGCACGGTGACGGGGAATACTACCGACTGGGAAAGAAAAGCGTCAAAGCGGCGCGTGTAGATGGCGCCGTGCTGCGCCAGGTAGCCAATGATCTGAGGTCAGACGCATTCGTTGGTGCGCTGGTTAAATCAGCCCACAAAGCAGCATCCCTCACCGATGATGGATCCGAACTGGAAAAAGCACAAAAAGAAATCTGTATTATCGACGCCAAGATTGAGCGCCTTTCAAACCTGCTGGCAAAAACCACGGCCACGGACATTCTGTTACGCAAAATTGAATCTTTTGGACAAGAGCGTATAGATATTCAAAGGCGGATGGAAACAGCAGAAGCCGCCACACGGCAAGCACGTGCGCTACGGCAGATTGAGGAAAAAGATGTGAAGGCGATACTAAACGACATCGTCGAAGGTATAGACGACCAAGACCGCGACGACCTAAAAGAGATTCTACGCGGCCTGATCGACCGCATAATTTTCGACTACTCCAATATGGACTGCTGTATTCATTACAAAATCCCTGCCATAAGTCGGGATTTTATGGCGTCCCCAACGAGATTCGAACTCGTGTTATCGCCGTGAAAGGGCGGTGTCCTAGGCCTCTAGACGATGGGGACATAAATCTTTTTGGTGGAGGTAAGCGGGATCGAACCGCTGACCTCTTGCATGCCATGCAAGCGCTCTCCCAGCTGAGCTATACCCCCAAAAAGAGGGCGCATTATAGTTATCGAATCCATCCTTGTAAAGCATAAAGGGTGATTGCCAATAATGGAAAAGGCTGAAAAACGCGCTTATCTACATGCTAGATGAAGAGAAGGTCAGAGCATATGTCCGCGAAAACGGAAAGTGAGCTATCTTCTGCCTATACCGACTTTCCATGACTACACTTCAATTCTCTTTGTGGGCAAAATGACCGCGAATACTCACCACCGAGCTCACGCCTGCCAAACCCCAAACCCAGCACTCCGCAAGTCAATTCCTATCTCAACTTCTTTGTCGCAAGCCTCTTCATAAGGCATCGGGTTAAATCCTTCGTAGAGGTCGGGTAACAACCGTAATCCGTATGGCTTGACGTACCTGTTGGACTGGATACCTGCATTGTGTTTGTCGAAGCGCACATCTGGGTCTAAGCCCGTCATGCCGACATACACGCACGGTTTGTCCGTGACGTAATCAGGGTTGCATCTCTTGAACTTGCCTTCATAAAGCACGTCCTTGGATAGTTCGATTACATAGACGTGGTAGTGGTCGCGGCGTTCCATGAATGCCTTCAAATGAGTGCAAGTGATGGGCATAGTGTACTCTGCAATAAATCCGGCGGAAACTCTACAGTCAAGTGCCATAAGTTCAATGGTAACGGTTACCGTGCATACCGAAAGTTCAACCATTCATCTTCCTGGTTTGCCAGCCGTCAAAAAGTCCGGCCATTTGTCCAAAATGCTTTGATTTTTGCAGAGTCGAGTTCCATTATATGACCACTTAAAATACATTGGAGGAATTGAAAATGACCACCACAATTATCGGCATCGTAATCACAGCCATAGCCATTGAAGTCGACAGGTTTACGCAATATAAACACTACGGCTTGCCACTGATTGCTCTCGTGGGTGTGCTGACAGTTATTGCTTCCCTCGTGCTGTAGGTATGAGCGCTAAGAACAAAGTACGTGCAAGAACAGCTTATGTACTGCTAGCCATAAGTGTGTTCCTGCTATTGTCTGGTGGGTTCACAGATTCCGGATGGGGATTTTTTGCATTACCGGTGGGTGGGATGCTTTTATTGATAGGCGCGGTAATGGTCACGTCAGTGTCAATTATCAATGGCGTTCCTTGGCTCACTAGGCTTATTTCGCGCCTTGCTGAGCCAACCTGGGATGGAGAGATTATCCATACCGATGGAAGTGAATACAAAATTCGCTATGACTTTGATGAGCACGGCAACCCTTGGTTTGTTGCGAGCGATGTTTGTATTGCCATCGGGGCAAAAGCCCCTACCAAGGGTGCGGTGAAATGGGGTGGTGTCCCGCTCTTGCTGCGCGGCAAGAATGTTTATTATTCTGAAGAAAATATCCAAGCCTGCTTAACCCCATTTGCCATTCATAATCATGCTGCCAATCGGCTGCTGGTCAATATACGCAATAATGTATTGCGCAAACTGGAAAAGCAGCGCGACGAGAAAAAACTGTACGGTTAGATAAGCGGCAGGGCGGATTCTTCAAGGTAGGTAATAAACGTTTGCAAGGTGCTGTTTAGTTCTTCGCTTCTGGTTTACTGCCTGCATCTGTGGAAGGGATATATCCGGCGATGCGGCAGAGAATTTCTGGCAAGATTATTTGCTCGGTTCAGCGGGCTTGCTTTCCTTAGCGGGTGAAATTGCCGGGGCGGCAGCGTGGACGATTTCAATCTTCGCTTTCGCCTTCAGGTCGTCAAGCAGCTTTTTCACGTTCTGCTGTTGTACTTGCTGTTGCAATGCTGACTTGATTTGATCCAAGGGTGGAATCATTTTCGGACGGGAGTCATCCAGCAAGATGACGTGATAACCAAATTGCGATTTGACCGGTTCTTCAGTGAATTTACCTTTTGCCAGTTTTGCCACTGCCGCACCGAATTCCGGCACCATTCCACGGGGATCGAACCAGCCCAGATCGCCGCCGTTAGCTTTGGATCCGGTGTCTTTGGATTTTTCCTTTGCCAAGGATTCAAAGGCTTTAGGATTTTTCCTCAGCTTGGCGATGATGTCCTTAGCGTCAGCTTCTTTCTCCACCAGAATATGACGCGCCTTGTATTCGCTGCCGGCCATCTGGGCTTTAATTTTTTCGTACTCGGCTTTCAGCATGTCATCGCTGACGGGACTGTTTTTCAAGTAGTCCTGAATGAAAGCGTTGGCCAGGATGGATTGCTGGGTCAACTCAATCTGATCCGATACTTCAGGCGTCTTATCCAAGCCTTTCTTAGTGGCTTCCTGGGAGAGGAGGAGTTGCATCGTCAGATGCTCGACAATTTCTTTGCGCATCTCAGGATTGTCTGGTTGTCCTTTCGCAGCACGCTGCTTGGCCAATATATCTACGCGGTTTTCGCTGATGGCGGTGCCGTTCACAGTGGCTGTAGCGGCAGCCTTGGCGGAGGCTGCGGCTTTCGAGTGGTCGGTGGGATTGCATGCGCACAGAGTCATCATGGATACTGCGCTGACCATCAGAATGCGGGATTGAGATAACATCATATTAGAACCTTTCTAAGGACAATTTAAATCAAGATCGAGCAGAAATACCTTACCGCGCAGAGATACCTTATGTATTGACAGCAAACACCTACCACAGATAAGGCCCTATCCAGACCCGCAGTGCTCAATGCCGAACCCCAGGATCTCTATACCGACCCACGGACTACTTCTATACAGACCCCCTGAAAGCAAATGCCACCCCGAAGAGTGGCCTAACTGCTTGAAATGTTTTGGCTCCCCGCCCTGGACTCGAACCAGGGACCTGCGGATTAACAGTACAGGTCACACTGGAAATTATACCTCTAAAGCTGAAGATTTCGTAGTGATTTTCCTTCGCGTATTGAGTTGCACCCTACGAACCGAACCTATGCCGAACCTGATCTCCCTTATAGTTCATGGCCTGTTGCTGAATGCCATCCCAAACAACTGCATACTGTTATTGCCGCCGAACTAAAGCCGAGCATCATAAAAAAGGGAGTGCCGGGCGTGCGGGGGCAACGGTGGGGAAGGGGTTGGGTGAAAACGAAATTTTCCGGACGCCCAAAAAGTGGCCCAAGGTGGCCCGCCGGGGGTGCCGGATGGGGGTAGGCCATCCCGACGCCGTGACGGCCTCCCAGTGGGTGCCACTATGGCCCGAGGCGGGCAGGTTGCGGGGGGCGGCGCATTTCGAAATTTTACCGGTGGCGGCTGCAGGCGGGGGAGGGGACTGAAAACCTGAAAATCTGGAAACCTGACCTTCCGCTTTGAGGCTGGCATTTAGCAATGGTGATGTTCCGTTCCCGACACGGGCTGTGTAAAAACTCCGCGCAAAACAGAGCGCCAAAAAATCGACCCGCCAGAACGCTCCGTATTCGATTTATTTGATGGCGGGTATGGTTTCGACACCCCTAAAAACAGATCGTAACTGCGTTTTTACACAGCTTGGACACAAACCCGTCATTGGTTTTTCCGCTAAGCGGTCATTCAAAGATGGGATGACTTGTAATGCCGCTATTGGCGCGAATCATTGCTGGCATCTATCCCTTGCCCTGACACGCTTTGCTAGGTTTTCCAGACATCGTCACGATTCTGGCCTGCCTAAAAAGCCAGGCGCGAAATGACTCTGCTTCTCGCCACGCCATTTATGGTGTAGCTCATTGTTCCATTGCTTGCATCAGTGAAGGCGAAGCTTATCGTTCCCACCTTGGTTGACGGGTTTGTGCCATGCCATACGCTGGTCAGGGGAGCGCCTCCTGTAAACTGATAAAGGTCACTTGTGGTGCAGCCACTACCCGATACCGTGCAGGTCCCCACGTACCAGACTGCTTTTCCAGTTGAGTCGTAGCTGTACCACGCGGCAGAAGCTATGCCGTATTGTTGGGTGAGCGCGACCCCCCATCCGGACTCGTTTTGGTTCCACCACAGGTCGGTATAATCCACGGCTGGCGGGGTAGTGCCAGTGGCAAATACCAGCCGCGAAACCGATTTTGATCCGGGCAGATCGTTAATGGTATAAATAAATGTGCCGGTGTTGGCATCGGCGAATGTGAGCGTGCCGCTTCCTGCGCTACTCGTCACTTTGCCTGACCCATTCCAGGGAACGGTTGGCGGCGTTCCACCGGACACCTTGTAAATATCACCCGTGCAACTCACTCCTGTAAGCGGGCAGGCCATCGTATACCAGGTTGGCTGGCCGGTCTGGTCATAGGTGTACATGGCGTTAGCTATCGTGCTGCCATGCTGGGTGAGGCTCATCCCCCAGCCAGACTCGTTCGAGTTCCACCAAAGACCAGTGTAGGGATTCGTTACCACGTTTGTTGTGGCAAGTAGCAGTTGCACTGTATCGGGGGCAATCGTGAAAACTGTTCCTGCCGGCACGGAAGTTGTCGTGGTTGCGGAGTTGTCATCGACCGTGCGCAGGGTCAGGCTGTAGTTGGAGAGGCTACGCGTATCGGTAAAGGCTGCCGTCCAGTTCCTGCTACTGGTGCCGGTGTTCGCGACCAGGATCGCGATCTGCCCGTCGGAGCGCTGTGCGGCCATCGCCTTCAGGCCGGAAATGTTTGCGCTCGCAGTCGGATCAATACGGTTCTGGTAATTGGTGAATTCCGACCATAGACCGAAGGCCAGGGCCGTCTTTCTTGGCGTGCCATCCACTGCGAACAGTCCATAGTTCTGATAATCGTTGGCGTCATTATTGTTGCCGCGATAGAAGTAGGACTGCTTGATTCCGCTCTGGTGCAGCGTCATCCATGTCGCGGTCATCAATGCCGCGCCCTTGGCTTTGGTTCGGTACTCCAGATTCGTGGCCTGCACGGACGACGGCGGGGGATTTACGGACAGGTCAATTTGCGTGTTCCACTCCGTGGTGTGCAGTTCCGTGGCCGTGTAGCCCCGGCTGTCGAGTTCGCTGCGGTAGAAACTCGCCGCTGTCGCGAATTGGTCAGGCGAATTCGAATAGAGGTGCCAGGAAAAGAAATCGAGCGGCGCACCGTTGGTCTTCACATAATCGAAAAAATTGCGCACCCAGGTCTGGCCAATGGTGTTCGAGAAACCTCCCTGGGTAATGCCGGGTCCGCCGATCTTCATCGTCGGGAACGCCGCGCGGATTGCCTTGGCGGTATCGGCGTACAGTTGGTAGAACTCTTCCTTGGTGTAGGTGCTTGGCCAGAAATAGCTGCTGTCCGGCTCGTTGCCGATTTCCACGGTATTCACGAGGCCGGTGTAACCCGACCACTTGCCTTCCTGGTAATGCCGTATGATTTCCACGGCGGCCTTGACCCAGTTGGCGCGCTCCGAAGAAATCAACGTAGGCGTAGCGCCAAGGCCCCAGATGCGCAGGTAGAGCTGCAACCCGTTCGACTGCAGATTTGACACGGCATAGTCGCTGCTATAGTCGCCAGAAATGCCGGGTCTGGTGAAGTTGTAGGAAGTCTGCAAGGTCGTGTCCTTGGTGCGGTCAGGATACATGACCGACATATCGACCACATCGGGAAAATCATGATTGCGCACGGCCTTGACGCCGATCTGCGCATACTCGGTAAAAAGATCCTTGTTGCTTGTATGGCCGTTCCAGTGCAGCGGCCCGGCATTGACGCCCAGCAGGGATTGCAGGGGCGTCGTTGTCGTCCCGATGGTGAACGTGACATCTGCTGTCTGTGCACTGACGGAAGAACAGAACAGCACCATGAATGCGAACAGCGCGATCGCTCGAAGAAATTTAGTTAGTTTAAGCATGACAGCCATTCTCGTCGCAAAGATGTTGTCTCTGATGCCGTTGGGTTGATCTCGATCAGATAATATCCGCAGCCTTGCGGCATACTAGCATTTTCTGCCATGAGTTGAAATAGAGAGAGCCTTGTCCAATGACAAGTGAGCCTGAACGAAGAGTTGTGTTTCCACCGTGAGATGAGCCTGGAGGGAACATACGACCTCCGTTTACTCGGGACTTTTGAGAATGGCAGATATTGTTGCATTGCAACCCAACATCAATATCAAGCTTCATATTGTGGCTCCTGCCGCCAAACACGACAAAGTAATCCAAGAAATAAAGCGGCCAGTATTCTCATTGCTAGAAGGTCGCGCTCTGTCAGAAATGTGCACATTTTTATCGTACGACAGCATCAAAGAAATTGGCGAGTCGAAACATCTCATGCACCTATCTGACAAGGTGATTGATGATTATGAAGAGAGAGCAGAGTAGCTCGATCAAATAATTGAAGGTGCCAAAATGCCTATAGAATCCCTCCCCAAATTCACCGCCCCCGCAGTTAAACTCTGGGCAACCATCCCCAGCGATAGCAAGAAACTGCTGCTCTCGAATGTCTGGTGCGGGAAATGTCGCCATGAGGTGACAATTACCAATTTCTCCGGGGCAGTCAAAGCAGGCGACTTGTTGCTAATCGGCAAATATGCAGAGTGCCGTGGCGATATGGAGAGAGTGATTGAGAGGGGTTGATTGAAGTTACATATAGTTACAATCGAAAAGTCATCGGTTTATGTCTTCGTGCGTTAATCAAGAACTACCAACAACAGGAGTTCAACATGAAACGATTTCTGATTGCAGCAGCAGTTGTCGCAACCACAGTCAGCCTTGCCGCACCGGCACTCGCGACCGATGTCGGTGTTTCCATCAGTATTGGCCAGCCCGGCTTTTATGGCCGGATCGATATCGGTGACTATCCGCAGCCACAAGTGATCTATGCTCAGCCGATGGTAATCGAGCGTGTACCAGTGGATCGTCCACCAATCTATCTGCGCGTACCTCCGGACCACTCCAAGCATTGGAGCAAGCACTGCCGCAAATACAACGCCTGCGGTGAGCGGGTCTTCTTTGTGCATGATACATGGTACAACCGCGAGTATGTTCCGCGTTACCAAGAACGGCATCGTGATCGCAGGGATGACCGCCGTGACGAGTCAAGGGATGATCGTCGTGGGAACAATAAAAACGACCGCCACGGCAATGATCGCGACCATGGCCGCAATCGTTAATGCATTGGCGTAGTGGAAAACCCGTAACCTGAGAAAGCAAATGCGCAAGTATCCTTCTGGTGACGGGGTGATCGAGGGCGAGGTAATTAGCCTCTAACGGTAAAACAAACGACAACAAATTGTCGCTTGTGAAGTCTCAATTTTACGCGGCGAGGCCGAGGGTTTCGAAGGTTTTATCAAGTTCATGTCTGAGATTCATGTAATGT
>Ga0315281_10001714_pt1 | contig 32465 bp, 29 predicted proteins | sample YL17G07_0_MG_FD_204540 | JGI IMG/M metagenome (GOLD analysis project Ga0315281, IMG submission 204540) | Sediment microbial communities from Yellowstone Lake, YNP, Wyoming, USA - YL17G07_0 | ecosystem: Environmental > Aquatic > Freshwater > Lake > Sediment | place: USA: Wyoming | collected...
GGAGCAAATCTACAATACTGTACGACCTCATCAGTCGTTGGAATATTTGACGCCCAACGAATTTTTGCTGCAGAATTACTCAATTAACGGAAAGGAGAAAGTGTACGCCTTGTACTGAACCCATTCACCCCATTGACGTTATTAAGATACGGTAGTATCATTGTGCTGCCGCCTGATTATCAAGACAGTAGTAATAAATCAAGGAGGAGCTTGATGGACAAATTAAAGGTGCTTAAGAAATCCGAGCTCTTCTCAACGCTGGATGATAAAGAACTTCGTATCATAGAAACAATCGCTGAGCCTCAACAAGTAGTCGCAGGAGAAATTGTCTGTAAACAGGGAAAACGCGAGGAAAAAATCTATACTGTAGAAGATGGGGCTGTGGCGATTGTTCTTGAGGTGGGCGCAATGGCAAATCGCCAGGTACAGGCAGCATGTTCCGCTGAGTCTTTCGGATGGTCTGCTTTAGTCGAACCATATATATGTACTGCCTCGGTTAAGGCAATAGAGAAGACTACGCTACTCGCCTTTGATGCAAATACGTTACGTGAAATTTGTAAAAAATATCCTGATATCGGATGTAAAATTTACCAATCAGTTGCCCGTGTAGTTGCTAAGCGGTTACGCCAGGCTTACGTACAACTCCTTGGAGTTACTGAAGAGCAATAATCTCAAACCAGCGAAAAAACCGATCAACGCTGGAACACAATGCTATCCAACGTAATTTTCCTTATGGTAAGCTTAAGTAGCGATTAACTTTGGAGTAAGACATATGGTTGATGCGGTTGGAAAAGGCATCACGTCCATGTTGGACGAAAGAAGGATTTTTTACCCATCGAAAGAAGTTAGCGAAAAAGCATACATTAAGAACCAGGAAGAGTACCGCAAGCTCTATGAAAAATCCATCAACGACCCGGAAGGCTTTTGGGGGACAATGGCGGAACAACTTGATTGGTTTAAAAAATGGGATTCAGTGCTCATCGAAGATTTTGCTAATGCGAAACACGAGTGGTTTGTTGGCGGTAAGATTAATGTTACGCAGAACTGTGTGGACCGCCACTTGAATACCTGGCGCAAAAACAAAGCCGCGTTTATCTGGGAGGGTGACATCGGTGATATCCAAACCCTCACTTACCTGCAGTTGTTCATCGAAGTTAATCGGTTTGCTAATGTCCTGAAGAAATTGGGTGTCAAAAAAGGCGACCGGGTCTCAATTTATTTACCAATGATATTGGAATTGCCTGTAGCCATGCTCGCCTGTGCGCGTATCGGGGCAATCCATAGTGTTGTATTCGGCGGATTCAGCGCTGATGCACTGCGCGACAGAATGATTGATTGCGGTGCCAGTTTGCTTATATGTTCCGATGGCTACTACCGCGGCGGACGGATCATTCGGAGTAAAGATAATGCCGATGATGCGTTAAAAGCCAGTCCGAATGTCAAGAAGGCCATTATCGTTCGACGTGCTCATATTGAGGTGAAAATGGAGCCAGGCCGTGATCTATGGTGGCACGACCTCGTGAAGTCAGAAGATATCAGCGGATATTGTGAACCGGAGCAGCTCGACTCCGAAGATCCTCTTTTTATACTTTACACCAGCGGCAGTACCGGTAAACCTAAAGGAGTCTTACATACTCAAGCTGGTTACTTGTTGTACGCATACCAGACCTTCCGGTGGATATTCGATTGCAAAGACGAAGATACATATTGGTGTTCTGCGGATATTGGCTGGATTACAGGGCACACCTATATTGTGTATGGTCCTTTGGCTAACGGCGCTACCACGTTGATGTTTGAAGGAATTCCAAACTATCCTCATCCCGACCGTTTCTGGGAGATAATTGAAAAATACAAAGTGAATATTTTCTATACAGCACCCACCGCTCTCAGGTCCTTAATGCGTGAAGGAAATGACTGGCCTGGGAAACATGATTTAAGCAGTTTACGTGTTCTTGGTTCAGTCGGAGAACCTATCAATCCTGAAGCCTGGATGTGGTACTACGAAGTTATCGGCAAAGGTAGATGTCCGATTGTAGATACCTGGTGGCAGACTGAAACCGGCGGCATTCTTATTACGCCGCTTCCAGGCGCGACGCCATTGAAACCTGGCTGTGCAACATTACCCTTCCCGGGAATTGTACCTGATATCTTGAGAGATGACGGCACCAAGTGTGATATCAACGAGGGTGGGTATCTCGTGATGAGACGCCCCTGGCCGGGACTAATGCGCGGGGTTTACGGGGATGCGGAGCGTTTTAAAAGGACTTATTTTGAGCGGTTCCCGGGTGTATACAACACTGGCGACAGCGCCAGGATAGATGAGGATGGCTATATCTGGTTGATGGGACGGATAGATGATGTAATCAAAGTTTCGGGACACCGTATTGGTACGGCGGAGGTTGAGAGTGCTTTTGTGGCACATCCTTCAGTGGCTGAGGCTGCCGTGGTCAGTATGCCTCACCCGATTAAAGGGGAGGGGATTTATGCTTTTGTTACGCTGAAAGCAGACGTACCCAAAAGCGAAGACCTGAAAAAGGAATTAGTAGCCTGGGTACGAAAACAGATTGGACCGATTGCGTCGCCTGACAAAATACAATTTGCCGATGCTCTTCCTAAGACGAGGAGCGGGAAGATAATGCGCCGTATACTGACTAAGATATCCTCGGGAGATACAGAACATCTCGGAGATACGAGCACCCTGGCTGATCCATCGGTAGTTGAAATACTTATCAAAGAACGTGAATGAATCAGTCGAAATTTTCAAGTTACTCGTTCAGATAGTCTAAGGGGGTCATCGTCATCAGTTCCTTAGCGATATCAGGATGCCTGGCGATGAAGATCAACTCATCTTCCACGAGGGGTTTTTGAGCGGCGACATTGGCATAACGGACCAACTCAAGTACTCTCTGCGCTTCTTCATCATCCCTGAATGTTAAAGCCTTTTTCCCGCTGATCTCGTTCATAATGTGGCGAAAACCAGAAATTCCACCGTATTGTCCTGAACAGATTTGGCGGCCTGTTTCAACCAGTTCCGGCTCGCCGCGGCCAAGTTCCTCAAATCCGTACAATTCATAGTTGGCGGGATCTTTCAAAACACCATCAGCGTGGATGCCCGACGCGTGAGCAAAGGCATTATCACCGACCCCTGGTTGATTGATCGGGATGGGTACTTTAAATGCATAGCTGGCGTACCTGGCTATTTTCCATGACTTGGACATATCTATCGGTATCCCCAGCTTATACTTGTTTGTAAAACCTTTGGATTTGAGCAGTGCGAGCAGGACTCCGATCAGGTCAGCGTTACCGGCTCTCTCACCTATTCCATTGATTGTAGTATTGATGTAGGCGTCCTGTCCTGCGTCAATTACTCCTTTTGCTCCGGCAATAGAATTGGCGACAGCCATGCCAAGGTCACCATGACAGTGAAGTTCAATTGGCAATTGTACGCTCTCGGCAAGTGTCCTGGCCGTTTCGTAAATTGAGAAAGGGTCATCAAAGCCAAGGGTATCGCAATATCGAATTCGATCGGCACCGTGTTCTTTAGCAGCCAGGCAGAATTCGAGAAGATAAGGGAGGTCGGTTCGGGAGCCATCCTCAGCGTTCACGCCGATACTCTCGCATCCGTGAGATTTGGCCGCATCAACGGCTTCAATCATCATCTTAGTGATGTCCCTCTTACCCTTCTTACCCAGGTATTTGCCTTCGATCATCTGGCTCGAAGTAGATGTAGAGAGATTCAGATGCTTGATTTCTGGGACAAGTTTGAAAGTCATTTCGACGTCTTCAGTTAGAGCGCGTATCCAGCCAGCGAGACGGATGGGTTTAAGGATTCCCATCTGTGCCAGTTTCAAGTTGGCGCGCAGGTAGTGAGTCTCGTGATGGGTTGTGGGAAATCCGAACTCAGACTGAAAAACTCCCATCTCGTTTAGATAAACGTTAATCATTGTTTTTTCCAGCTTGGATAAACCGAGTCTGGCGGTCTGGACTCCATCTCTATTAGTCACATCAATGATGTAGATTTTTCCCATGTAGCCTCCATTCATTTCGGAAGTTAACAGTTGATACGTAGTTCAAAGTCAACTATTTAATTAACCATATTTAACTATTAATAAGAGATTCGCACCGCATTTATTATTATAAACTATAAACTGTATACTGCTAACTATTTACTATCGACTCTCCCATCGACTATCCCATTTTCCGAATTACTGCATCGGCAACCTGCGAAGTCCCGACGGCTGTATCAGGAGTTTCTGGTTTCAGGTCGTAAGTAACATTTTTACCTTCGGCGATTACTTCAGCGATTGCTTTTTCGGTCCTGTCTGCCGCCTTCTGCTCCCCGAGATGGCGCAGCATCAACACACCGGAAAGCATCATTGCCATCGGATTTACTTTGTTTAAGCCGGTATACTTGGGAGCGCTGCCGTGAGTCGGTTCAAAAACAGCCATGTCTTCGCCTAGATTAGCGCCCGGAGCAATTCCAAGTCCCCCCACGAGGCCGGCACATAGGTCAGAAAGAATATCACCGTAAAGATTAGGCGCGACGATTACATCGAACTGGCTCGGTTTCTGGACCAACTGCATAGTCATGTTATCGATAATTCGGTCTTCGAATTCAATATCCTGATAATCTTTAGCTACCTCTCGGGCGCAAGCCAGGAACAATCCGTCAGAAAATTTCATGATATTTGCTTTGTGTACTGCAGTGACTCTCTTCCTGCCGAAGGTGCGTGCATAATCGAAGGCAAATTTTACGATACGTTTGCTGCGAAATTCAGAAATTGCCTTGATGCTTATGCCGGAATCCGGTCGGATGACGCCGCGCTGCGCGTCTGCGGTATATTTAATGATTCCCAATGCTTCTGGGGTGCCTCTTTCAAACTCGACACCAGCATAAAGGTCTTCAAGATTCTCACGGACTACAACAATATCTACATTCTTGTAGCGAGATGGAATACCTGGATAGAGCTTACAGGGACGTAGGCATGAATAAAGTTCCAGTTCTTTACGCAGGGCAACGTTTACACTTCGAAATCCCGACCCGACTGGCGTTGTGACCGGACCCTTAAGAGCGATTTTATTTTTCTTAATGGATACGATAACCGAAGAGGGAAGGGGAGTAACGTATTTCTTCATTGCCTCTTCGCCGACTTCAGCGATATCCCATTTAAATTTAATGCCGGTAGCTTCCAGCACACGCCTTGCTGCTTCGGTGACTTCTGGTCCAACTCCGTCACCTGGAATGAGTGTGATATTGTATGCCATTTTGGTACTCCAATTTATTGAAAATCAATCTCATTTGGTGGGTTTCGTTTCACTCCACCCTACCACAAAAATTCTTACTTTAGAAATTAGATATTCGATATTAGATATTGTTGCTTTAAACTCGGATATCACCATGCTTTTCGATGTAGGGTAAAAGGCCGCCTTCATCGAGGATGTGCAGCATTACCTCGGGAATCTTACCGAAGGTCAGGCTTTTGTTGTTTGTCTTGTCACGGATAAGACCTGCTTTCAGGTCTATTTCCAGGATATCGCCATCAGCGATTTCATCGGTGTTACAGATGAGTACTGGTAAGCCAAGATTAATGGCATTACGGAAGAAGATACGGGCAACCGATTTGGCGAGAATGGCTTTTACGCCTGCCATCTTGATGACCAGAGGCGCATGTTCACGGCTCGAGCCAAGCCCGAAATTATTCCCGCCTACGATGAAATCTCCCGCTTTAACTCGCGCAGCAAAAGTAGGATCGGCGTCTTCCATGACGTGTTTGGCTAATTCAGGTAAATTGCTCCTCAAATAGGCATACTTACCTGGAATAATGTGGTCGGTGGAGATGCCGTCACCGAACTTGAAGGCTCTACCGGTCAGCATTATAAAAACTCCCTTGGATCGGTGATCTCACCCTTTATCGCAGAGGCTGCAGCGGTAGCCGGGCTTGAAAGGTAAATAAAGCCTTCGGCACTACCCATCCTTCCTTTGAAATTGCGGTTTGCAGTCGATACACATATTTCACCATCGCCGATCACACCCTGGTGTAAACCGAGGCAGGCGCCGCATCCCGGCGGCATGATCACCGCGCCCGATTCGATCAAGGTTTGAATATAACCGGCTTTAATTGCTTCCAATAATATTTTGCGTGATGCCGGTGTGATTACCAGGCGTGTTTGAGGATGGCGTTTTTTACCCTTTAATATACCTGCGGCGATCTTGAGATCGTCTAGCCTGCCATTTGTACAGGTACCGATGAGCACCTGCTGGACTTTGGTGCCTGCCAGTTCTTTGGCAGTGACTGTATTATCTACAGTATGCGGACGTGAGACCATCGGTTCCAGTTTGTTAAGGGCGATGTGAATCGTGCGCTCATACACAGCCTCGAAATCTGCTGTGATAGGCTTGTAATCGGCAGCTCTTCCCTGTTCCTTTAGATACGCGTTAGTAATTTCGTCGGACGGGAAAATTCCTGCCTTAGCGCCTGCTTCTACAGCCATATTAGAAATTGTCAGACGATCAGAAATTCTCAATGTTGAAAGACCTTCTCCACCAAACTCAAGTGATTTATAGGTGGCTCCATCTGCGCCTATTTGCCCGATTAATGAAAGCACAAGGTCTTTTGCCAGTACGCCCTTGTTGAATTTGCCTGTTAACGTAATGTGAAAGCTTTCAGGAACCCGAAACCAGGTCCTTCCCAGTCCAAAGACAACGGCGACGTCCGAGGATCCCATACCGCAGGCGAAAGCTCCAAGTGCCCCAGCGGTCACGGTGTGTGAATCCGAGCCGATTATCAAATCGCCGGGTTTTGCCAGTTTTTCAGCAACAATCTGATGACACACACCGTCACCAACATCGCTCAGGAGAGCACCTGTTTCGCGCGCGAAGGCACGGAGTAGGGTGTGGTCGTTAGACATCTCGCGGCTCTGGCTTGGGGCAGCATGGTCGAGAAACACGGCTGCTTTGATTGATGGAGCTAATTTCTTGAAACCTGCCGCCTGGAACTGGCGGACTGTCAACGGTCCTGTAGTATCCTGGATAAAGGCAAGATCTACCGGTGCAACGACTATATCCCCGGCACTCAAGTCACTGCCTGTTTTATTTATCAATATCTTTTCAGCAATAGTTTTACCCATTAGTGTCCTTATATAGGGATTTGCTCGTTGAGAGATGAAGCTTTAAACAACTTAATACTTAATTCTATTAAGAAATGGTCTCGATACGCAAGTAAGCCTCACACGGATCAAGCCATTTGACGCTTTACTTGCCTGCAGGTAGAATTGAATTATAGGTTATGGCAACAAAAGACGAAGATAAAACCAAAGCCCAGCTTCTTAAAGAACTGCGAGAACTGCGAGAATTGCGAGAACGCATCGCTGTGCTGGAAGCTTCCAGGAGTCAATCTTCTTCGGATGAAGAAATTGTCAGGATTTTCCGCTCCAGCACCCCCATCGGTCTTTTCATTCTCCAGGACGGTAAATTTAAGTTTGTTAATGAGAACTTCCGTGCTGTGACGGCAGGTGGTCCTGAAGAACTTCTTGATACTCATTCTATGAAGCTTGTTCTGCCTGAAGACCGGGAGATGGTGCGCGAAAACGCTATCAAGATGTTGAAAGGACAAAGCCTGACTCCTTATAAATATCGGATATTAACCAGGACAGGGCAGGTACGGTGGCTTCTTGAGGGTGTCTCGTCAATCATGTACCAGGGAAAGAGGGCAGTCCTGGGACATTCGATGGATATCACCGAACGTGAACTTGCTCAGGAAAAACTCGAAGAAGCATATGAAAAGGAGAGAAAGACAAGACAGGAACTCGAAGCGGAGGTACAGAGACGCGTTGAATTCACCCGTGCCCTTGTCCACGAGTTAAAAACCCCATTGACTCCTATCATGTCTTCAAGCGAACTTCTTGTTAGCGGGCTAAAAGAAGAACCCTGGCTGAGTGTTGCGAGTAATATTCACAGAGGCGCCGCCAATTTAAATCGCCGTATCGATGAACTTCTAGACCTGGCTCGAGGTGAAATTGGGATGCTGCGGCTGAGACCGGTACGGGTTGATATCTTACGTTTATTACATAATGTTGGCGATGAAATGTCTATAGTAGCTGCAAGTAATGGACAAACCCTGAAAACCGAATTACCCGAATCGTTGCCGACTATTTGGGGAGATGAAGACCGTTTGCGCCAGGTGGCTCTGAACCTGTTAATAAACGCGATTAAATTTACTCCAGAGAGAGGGATAATTACGCTCCGTGCCAGGGAAACTAACGGGTCCATCATTGTCGAAGTGCGGGATACAGGCCGCGGAATTCCCGAAGAAGAACAAGCGCGACTATTTGTCGCTTATCACCGGCAGCTCAGTGATCTGGAACATTTAAGCGGACTAGGCCTGGGATTAGCGTTGGCGAAAAACCTGGTTGAACTACACGGCGGTAAAATATGGGTAAAAAGCCAGGAAGGAAAGGGTTCCGCGTTTTTCTTCTCGTTACCCATCGCACCGCCCGGGCAGGAATTAGAACCAAAGGAAATAGAAGTCAGCGAGGTTAAAGCTAATGAAAGTATTAGTCATTGAAGACGACAAAGAGATTGTAGACGCAATTTCTCTGGCTTTTCAAATCCGGTGGCCGGAAGCTAAGGTCGTTTCCACGAGGCTGGGACAAAAAGGTGTTGAATTGGTCGAATCGGAATCCCCGGACATTGTTATCCTTGATCTTGGATTGCCTGACATTAACGGCTTCGAAGTATTAAGACAGATGCGGCGTTTTTCCAGTGTGCCTACAATAATACTTACGGTTCGCTCGGATGAAGCAGACGTGGTGAAAGGATTGGAATGGGGCGCCGATGATTATATAACTAAACCATTCAGGCAGCTCGAATTGCTTGCACGTGTAAAATCACTTATCCGCAGGCACAGCCCTGCAGAAGAAGAATGGTTGACCTATGGACCGCTTAGATTGGACCCGATGACAGGCCAACTCCATATCGGCGACAAAGAAGTCGCTCTCACAGTTACTGAAAACCATATTTTAAGTCATTTAATGAGAAACGCCGGGCACGTAGTTACACATTCAAACCTGGCGGAGGCGGTGTGGGGAGACGATTATCCGGGCGCTACCGATAGCCTCAAAGTGCATATCCGCCGACTGCGCGAAAAGATTGAAAAAGATCCAGGAAAACCAGTTTTCATCCTAACTAAAACCGGCGTGGGTTATTTCCTATCTAAACCGGACTAAACGGAAAAAATTCCAAGTATCAAGTAACAATAATCAAGTATATCTTTACCTACTTGATAACGTTTAACTTCAGCTCATTTTACGTTCGTAAATGTCAAACCAATCGAGCTTGACCATTGACAGTCTCTCTAGACACAGACTAAACTTGATATGATTGGGGTGTGAAAATAAATTCCGAAGGTTATTTGGATGCAGAATTTTAACGAACTCCGTCGTGAAGCAGAAGAAGCAAAAGAAAGATTAAGGCAGGATGTTCTAGAATTAGGCGACATCTTAAAGAGGATTGCGCAAGAGAGTGGTGAAAACGGAAGGGTTGTTGCTGAGGAATCCTTCAAAAAAGCGGAAAAAAAGTTAAAAGATGCGATCTTACAGGCTGAAGACCGTTTTGAACAGGCGCTCGCAGCTGTAACCGGATACAACCTGAGCTATGAAGATTTCATTACCCGCGAGCTGGACATAAAAGATTTTTCGAACATAGAGGCAGACTGCGCCATGCGCATCGAAATCGAGCAGGCTGAAAGATTTGGCGTTGCTATCTGGGCAAGCCAATCGTTACAGGATAACATAAGTGTCGCAAAATCTGGAAACACCCTCAAACTGTCATTGAAATCGCAAAATTTTAGTGCCCGGCCGATTGTTACTGCAAAAATAATGATGCCTCGAATTAACAAGTTGCGGTTGGGTGGCGCCACCGCCGCCACCTTAATGGGATTCAAATCTCAAAACGGTCTTGATATGAATCTCTCGGCATCCAGCACATTGAAGGTAGACGCCACTGCCAAGACGATTAACTGCGAAATATCCGGAGCTAGCAGGCTTTCTGGTAACGTACACGCTGAAGAAGCCGATTTTGTGCTTTCCGGCGCCAGCCGTGTTGCGCTGAATGGTTCGGCGGGAAATTTGACGCTCAGCGCGTGGGGAGCGAGTAAAGCGGAGATGGGAGAGTTTAGCTTGCGAGATGCAGCAGTCTGTTTAAAAGGAGCTAGCGAAGCCAGTATCAACATCCAGGGCAAACTCAATATTGACCTTAGCAGCGGTTCCCGTTTGACATATTCGGGAAGCCCGACCATTAACTCAATTTCAGTAGAGGGAGCCTCCTCGCTGAATCACAAGTAAACGGGACAAAGTTCTAAATCCTAATATCTAAATCATAACCCCCCTTTAACCTCCCCAAACAATCGTGGTACTAGGACCTTATGGTTATTACCATTATCTTTCCCATCTCGAGTGGGAATCCAACTTACTCTCAATGCCAATGTATTGCAACCGTTTATGAGGATATTACCAATATCTGCTAGAAAGACTTGTATATTAATAATTGATTCTTCTCACTTAGTGAAAGAGTCAGTCCACCATGGAGTTTTCTCTCAGGGTAAATGTTACAGATTTATGCGTGGTTTCTGGGTGTTTTTCGATTTCATCACATGGCTATTGTTATACAATATATAAAAATTGGATACAAGGAAACAGGAGGAGAGCCATGATCAAGGTTGGTATATTCGGTGGCACGGGATATATGGGAGGTGAAGCTCTTCGCGTTATATTGGAACACCCACAAGCCAAATTAGCTTGGGTCACCAGTAGAAGTGGTGGGAACATAGCTTTCTATCATCCTAATTTATATGGTAAGGAAGTCAACTTAATTCATCCTGATGAAGCAACTCCATGCGATGTTGTTTTTTTAGCTCTGCCGACAGCTGAATCAATCAAGGTGGCAGCTAGTTTCTTAGAAAAAGGCTGCAAAGTCATCGATCTAGGAGCTGCATTCAGGCTAAAAGATAGAAAAATATGGGAAAGTACATATAATCAAAGGCATCCTCATTGGGAACTAGTCGAAGAAGCGGTCTGCGGAATTACAGAGTTGCACTCAGAAGAGATCCGAACGGCACGACTAATAGCTAATTATGGATGTTTTTCTTCGGCTGCAATTCTAGGATTAGCCCCTCTTGTAAAAAAGAAAGTCGTCGACTTAGACAAAATTGTTGTGGACGGCTTATCAGGTACAAGTGGAGTGGGCGCAGAACTATCGCGAGCAGCGCATCACCCAGAGATTGGCAATAACTTGGTCCCTTACAATGTTGTCAATCACCGCCACACTTATGAGATGGAGCAAGAGCTTTCGTTATTAGCTATGGAGAGAGTGACGGTTCATTTTACTCCGACCTACGTTCCTGTTATCCGGGGAATTTTGGATATTTGCCACACTCATTATTCGAAGTCAATTACTAGAGAGGAAGTTCTGAAGATATACAAGGATTTTTATCGTGATGAGCCATTCGTCAAGGTCTACGATCTTCCAAGAGAGGATAATGCATCATGGCAATATAGACCATATCCGTGGGTAAGTTCTGTCGCAGGAACAAATGACTGTTTTATCGGCCTTGATATCGATGAAGACCGCAAGAGAATCGTAGTTTTTAGTGTTCTGGATAATTTGGGTAAGGGCGGAGCACAAGCTGGTATTGAGAATATGAACGTGATGTTTGGATTGGATCGCAAAACAGGGTTATCAAAGTTAGGGTTACATCCGTAAGCAACTGAAGCTTAAGAAATTTCGCCCATGTAGCATTTACAAAGAAAAAGTCAGGGAAGGGAGGATAAAATCCCTTCCCTGTTTGTTTGTGCGTAAAGTAGTCGTTTTCTTACTTGATTTCTACGGTCGCACCGGCGGCTTCCAGTTTCTCTTTGACAGACGCAGCTTCCTGTTTGTTGACATTTTCTTTTACTGCTTTGGGAGCGCCTTCAACGAGATCTTTGGATTCCTTCAAACCAAGGTTAGTTAGTTCGCGCACTACCTTGATGACCGCAATCTTATTCGCGCCAAACGACTTCAGGATGACACTGAATTCAGATTTCTCTTCAGCTTCTGCAGCTGGAGCAGCGGCTGGAGCAGCGCCTGCAGCCATCGCCACGGGAGCGGCGGCGGTAACGCCAAACTCGGCTTCCAGAGCTTTCACCAGCTGGGAAAGTTCAAGAACATTCAACGTTTTGACTGCGTCAATAATTCCCTGGACTTTTTCACTTTCTGCCATGTTAATTAGAACCCTCCAATTGCTTTATTCTTGCCTGTAAAACTCCCTGTAAGTTCCTCATCGGGGCTGCTAGAACGCCTGCTAGTGAATACAGGGGGCTTTTCATTCCTCCGATTACTTTTGCGATCAATACCGGTTTTGGCGGTAAAGTCGCCAGTTCATTGATGTCGCTGCTTGTAAGTATATTGCCGCCCATGAAGCCGCCCTTGACACCTATACTTAACTTGGAAGTGCGGACATAGTCGGTAAAGACTTTGGCGGTGTTCTGGACTTCACCGTGTCCAAATACGATTGCGATGGGACCATTGAAGATAGCTTTCATTTCAGGGTGATTGAGCCTTTCGGCAGCCTTAACAGCTAGAGTGTTTTTTACTACTTTATAGTCACCGCCGGATTCTTGTAGCTTGCGGCGCAAGCCATTAACTTCCGGAGTTTTTAGACCGCGAAAGTCAGTAAGTATACCGATACTTGCTCGGCTGATCTCCTGTTCGAGTTTGTCGATGTTCTGTGCTTTTTTCTCTTTGTTCATTACGCACCTCTTAAAAAAACAGCCCGTATAAAATAACGAGTCCCCGCGCACTGCACGAGGACTCGATTTAAAACTCGATTACCTGATGTTTTCACACCAGATTGCTTCCTCGGCAGGGCATTTAATCCCGAAAAATATCGGGAACCTGCTGTCTCAGGACGTATTCTATTGTTACAGGTATGTAGTCGGAAGTCAAGTCTAACTAATTGACTTAGGCTCCTTCAAGGCCAACAATGCCGACGAAGATGGCGCATCCGGCTGGTCCGCCGCCCAGGTTATGAGTTAGACCGAGCTTAGGATTCTTAATCTGCCGAGACGGCTGTCCGGGATTGAGCATCCTGTCGGCTCTACCCTGGAGCTGGTTATACATCTCATACAGCATTCGTATGCCGCTAGCGCCAATGGGATGACCAAAGCATTTCAAACCGCCATCGGGTTGCACCGGTAATTTTCCGCTGAGATCAAAGAAGCCTTCCTCGATATCTTTTTGAACTTTACCCCGCGGGCTGAACCTGAGGTCTTCCATAGTGACTGCTTCAGTAATTGAGAAGCAATCGTGGACTTCCGCCATGCTGATTTGCTCGCGCGGATTAGTAATTCCAGCTTCTTTGTATGCGGCTTCACCAGCTCTTACAGTAGCCTCGACATGTGTATAATCAAACTTGGTGTTCACGTTACCGTCATTAGGAGCCATTGCAATTTGCAAAGCTTTGACGAACATCGGCGGTTCTTTTCCCTTACGCATGCTTTTGGCAATTTCCGGTGTAGTGATGATCGCAGCTGCGGCGCCGTCGCTTACTCCGCAGCAGTCATAAAGACCTAGCGGCCAGGCAATCATCGGAGCATTGAGAATTGTATCCATATCGACTTCTCTCTGGAAATGTGCTTTCTTGTGGCGGGCGCCATTAACGTGGCTTTTCCATGAGACTCTGCCGATCATGTGCTTGCCTTCATCGTAGCTGAGCCCGTAGCGGTCAAAATAAGTTGTCGCCAGCATGGCAAACTGTGCAGGAGGAGGACCGGCTGCTCCCGCCATCATACTGTGCCCGGGTCCTGGAATTCCGCCGTCGCTGAGCCCGCTGATACCGCTGTCCTTAAACTTATCTACCCCGAGCACCAGTACGATATCATATATGCCGGCGGCGACAGCATAACTGGCATTTCGGAACGCATCAGATGCAGTGGCGCAGGCATTTTCTACTCTGGTAATCGGTATATATTGTAAACGAAGCGGCTCAGACAACGTCATGCCAGTGGAGCCAGTCGAAGTCCCGACCCATGCTGCCTGGATATCCTTTGATTCTATGCCGGCATCGGCGAAAGCTTCATAGGCGGCCTCGATAATGAGGTCGTCCATACCGGCATCCCAGCGCTCGCCGAATTTGCTGCAGCCCATGCCTGCAACGGCTACCCTATCTTTAATGCTTCCTGCCATTTTATTTACCTTCCTTAACGTTGGTTTTTATTTTTATTGGATTCTATTCTCTAACCGGTTTGCACTTCCAGAAGTAGACGTTTGAGCCGGGTGCTGACCTGACTTTTCGGAATGTCATTTCGACTTCCATACCCACCTTGCACTCGGCAGGGTCACGGTCGACCATGTCAAACAATCCTCTTCCGCCTCCTTCGAAATCAACGACTGTGCGTGTCGCCGGCGGATCGATTCCACCGCCAAGATAATCATGACTGAAGCTGACAACCTTCCCCTTCTTGTCGGCAAAACGGTAAGGTTCGAAGCTGTCTTTTGTCTGGCAGTTGAGACAAACATGAGCGCGCATTGAGCTTCCTCGCATATAAAGCTGGACAGTGCCGCATTTTAGACATTTCACGCCGTACAGCGGTAAGCCTGAACGACGTTCTCTCCATTCGGCAGACATCGATACCGCGCCGCCGGCAGGGCGTGAAAGTGGCGCTAAAGCTACCATATCACGCCAGCGTAGGTACTTACCGTAGTTATCAAGCTCGCCCTTAATATTCAGGTGACGTTTGATACCGCGGCGGTCTCGGATTTTGTTAATCGCATCCGTTGTCTTGAAAAGCATTGCATCGCAGCCATTTCCCCAGTTGACCATCAATAATCTGTCTCCCGGTTTAGCATCTTCAAGGGCTGAAACCAAAATCATTGGGGCGAGCGCGGCGCCGGTATTTCCAACATTGTCAAGCAATGGGTCCTGTACCTGAGCTGGAGTTAATCCCATCGACTTGGCTAGACCGGATTGCGATCTGGCGTTAATACCGTAGATGCATGCTTTCGTGACGTCATTAGGTGACAGGTTTAGTTGCTTCATAAGCCCTTTTACAACTTCGATTGGTGTGACGGAATATCCTGCATCGCGGCCAAACCGGTCTTCCCATGAGCGCAGGTAAGTATCTCCTTCAATTCGCCAGTAATCAACCATATCGTCCGATAAAGTGTAGCTACCTTCGAGTTCAACTATGACATTGTCGTTTCCGACCAGGAATGCCGCCGCGCCGTCACCGAGCATCATTTCATCTTCACCGCCGGCTCCACCCATACGCATATCGGTAATAGTGACAAGCACATTTTTAAATTCACCTGCTTTCACCGCATCGATTGCCGATTGTAAAGCAGTTGCTCCAACCCTGAGACAGTTTGAAAAATCAGCGTTCCGTGTATCCCGGCGGCAATCCAGAGCATTTGCTACGATATTGGCATTCAAGCGTTCAATGTAAGGAGGAGTGGTAGTCGCCAGGTATACAGCATCAATTGTTTTCGGATCGATTCCTTTAAGACAGTCGATACTAGCGGATACTGCCATGCTAACGGAATCCTCATCGAGACCGGCAACGGATCTTTCGCCGCGGCCTCCACCGCGTCCCCACGCAGCATTAATCACACTGCGTGGCAGTCTTCGATACGGAATATATGCACCGTACGATTTGATACCTACCATTTTCCCTCCTTATTTAGCGGAATTATTAAAAGCAAGGAAATTGTACTCTGGTCGTACACGACTGTCAATCGGGTGTTATGCCATAAAGAAGGGGAGAAGGGACTGATATCCTGAAGTTTGAGAAAAAGATGCCCCGATAGGTTCTATCGGGGCATCTTGGTTAGCTCGCGGTTAGTTCCAGGGTTGTTTTGAGATCTAGTTTAACGCCAGGTCCCATTGAACTGGTAAGGTAAGCCGTACGAACATATTGTCCTTTGGCTCCAGAAGGTCTGGCTTTAACAATCGCATCAACGATGGCTGATAAATTACCGACCAGTTTCTCCTGGTCGAAGCTGGCTTTGCCAACGACGACGTGAATGATAGAAGTGCGGTCGAGTTTGAATTCAACGCGGCCTTTACGAGCATCCTGAAGTACCTTTGGTAAATCACCGGGGTTAACAACCGTCCCGGATTTAGGGTTGGGCATCAAGCCTTTTCTTCCAAGGACTCTACCGAGTTTACCAACTTTGCTCATCATGTCAGGAGTAGCAATAGCTATATCGAATTCCGTCCAGCCTTCTTCTATCTTTTTAACGAGCTCGTCCGCGCCAACAAAATCAGCGCCACCAGCTTCGGCAGTTCGAGCAGCTTCTCCTTGTGCAAAAACAAGAACACGGACCTGCTTACCCAGACCAAATGGTAGCAACGCAACACCGCGTACTTGCTGTGCGGAATTACGAGGATCCAATCCCATGCGTAAATGAAGTTCAACCGTTTCATCGAATTTAGCGGTTGCCATTTTCTTTACCAGTGCAACGGCTTCTTCGGGTGAATAAACCTTATTTTTATCTAATTCTTTCATTGCGGATTCGTACCGTTTACCTTGTTCATTCATTTCTCTATCTCAATTCCCATACTTCGAGCGGCGCCCTCGATAATGCGCTCTGCAGCTTCCAGGCTTCGTGCATTCAGGTCTTTTTGCTTGAGTTTCGCAATTTCGGTGAGTTTAGCACGAGGTAGAACGCCCACGCTTTGCCGTCCTGCAGTACCGGAACCCTTCTCAATATTAAGCGCTTTTTTCAGGAGATCGGTGGCGGGTGGGGTTTTGGTGGCAAAGGTAAAACTGCGATCGTCGAAAACGGTGATTTCAACCGGAACTATCGAACCTGCCATTGAAGCAGTGCGTTCATTATATTCCTTGCAGAATCCCATGATATTGATGCCATGCTGACCTAAAGCTGGTCCAACCGGAGGAGCCGGATTTGCTTTACCAGCCGGGATTTGTAATTTTATAACTGCGATAACTTTCTTCGCCACACCTCTCTCCTGTCCACAAAAATATTAAAGTTTTTCAACCTGGAGGAAATCTAGTTCTACCGGGGTTTCTCTTCCAAAAAGTGAAAGTAAAACTTTAACTTTACCTTTTTCTACTTCGACTTCATCAACAATACCGACAAAATCAGTGAAGGGTCCATCTGTAACGCGGACGCTCTGTCCTTCCTTGAAACCAACTTTGATTTTAGGAGTCTCTGCTCGCATCTGTTTAAGAATCTTGTCGACCTCATCTTTTTTAAGAGATACAGGTTTCCCACCGCTGCCTACAAAGCCGGTAACGTTGGGCGTATTGCGCACGATTGCCCAGCTCTGGTCGGTCATTTTCATCTCAACCAGCACATATCCAGGCAGGATTTTTCGCTGGATGGTACGTTTCTGCCCGCCTTTTATTTCTACTTCTTCTTCAGTAGGAATAATAACCTGAAAAACCTTGTCTTCAGCTCCCATGGATTTGATGCGCTGGTCAAGGTTTTTCTTAACTCGCTCCTCGTATCCCGAGTAAGTATGTATCGCGTAAAACTCTTTTTTAGGCTCTGCAACCGTAGCACCTTTCTTGGGAGCGGCGCTTGGGAGTTCAGCGACGATGTTTTCTTTTTCGTTTTCTAACACAGAAATCCTTTATTGGTATCCAGGTTAATATAGATGATTAACCCACCGGTAAAAGCTGAATAAGTCGGTAAAAACCCCAGTCAAAAAGCCCGAGGACTACTCCGGCGGCAATTGCAACCAGAAGCACCAACCCGGTTAAATAGGCAAGCTCACGACGGGAAAGCCACGTGACTTTCTTCATCTCAGCGATAGTATCGCTGAAGAATCGAACAATGGCATTCCTTGGTTTTGGAGCCGCTGCAGATTGTTTTATCTGGGGCATTCTTGACCTCTTGCGTTACCTGACTTCGCGGTGGAGCCTGTGCACGCGACAACGCGGGCAGTACTTTTTCAACTCCAACCGGTTAGCGTCATTGCGCTTATTCTTGAATGTCGTATATGTTCGTTCCTTGCACTCTGTACAGGCAAGCGTAACGACTATTCTATTTTCTGTTTTTGCCATATTTACTCGATTATCTTAATAACTGTGCCGGCGCCGACCGTTCTACCGCCTTCACGGATTGAGAATTTCATACCTGGTTCCATAGCGACGGGGTAGATCAATTTAATTTTCATATTAAGGTTGTCGCCAGGCATAACCATTTCAACACCCTGGGGCAGTTCGATGCTGCCGGTAACATCGGTTGTTCTGATGTAGAACTGAGGTTTATAGCCATTAAAGAATGGGGTGTGACGCCCTCCTTCTTCTTTGCTTAAAACGTAAATCTGTGCTTCGGCATAAGTATGTGGTTTAATCGATCCGGGAGCAGCAAGAACCTGCCCTCTCTCGACGTCTTCGCGCTCAACACCGCGGAGCAAAATGCCTACTGCATCGCCGGGTTCGGCGTAGTCAAGAATCTTGTGGAACATTTCCAGACTGGTCGCCACAACCTTCTTAGGTTCGTGATGAAGACCAACGATCTCAACTTCGTCACCACCTCGGATGACACCACGTTCGACTCTCCCAGTAGGAACCGTCCCACGCCCTTTGATGCTGAAAACGTCTTCAACTGACATCAGGAATGGCTGGTCCTTGGGACGAACTGGAGTGGGAATGTAATCATCAACAAAGTCCATTAACTTCAGGATTGGGCCACACCACTGGCAGTCGGGTTTGCCGCAGCCGCATTCTAGAGCTTTAAGGGCGCTTACTCTGACAATCGGGATTTTATCGCCGGGGAACTGGTACTTGGTAAGCAGGTCTCTAAGTTCCATCTCAACAAGTTCTAACAATTCCTGGTCTTCCATCAGGTCGACTTTATTTAATGCAACTACAATGTAAGGTACGTTCACCTGGCGTGCGAGGAGTACATGTTCTCGGGTCTGCGGCATTGGACCATCTGGAGCACTAACGACCAGAATCGCGCCATCCATTTGAGCAGCACCGGTAATCATGTTCTTAATATAGTCAGCATGACCTGGGCAGTCGATGTGTGCATAATGGCGTTTCTTTGTTTCGTACTCGATATGCGCAATCGCGATCGTCATACCGCGGGCTTTCTCTTCTGGCGCATTATCGATTGTATCAAATGCACGGTAGGCTACACCGGATCCTGGTTGTTTGGAGAGCACCAGTGTGATTGCCGCCGTTAAAGTCGTTTTACCGTGGTCAACGTGACCGATTGTACCTACGTTGACATGTGGCTTAGTTCTTTCAAACTTCTGTTTTGCCATATTGTAACCCCCTTCTTGTTACAAGCCCACAATCAGATTCGAACTGATGACCCCGTTCTTACCAAGAACGTGCTCTACCGACTGAGCTATGTGGGCGTTTAATCTCACTTTGTCTATTATACAGTTTTTTACGTCTATATCCAATACCGCGCTTATAGAATGGTGGAGGGGACAGGGTTCGAACCTGTGTAGCCCGTCAGGGCGACAGTTTTACAGACTGTTCCGATTAACCACTCCGGCACCCCTCCGCGTGAATGTCTGCCGGTGACTTTCGATTCCCAGCCCGAGAGGGGAATCGAACCCACTAACCTACCGATTACAAGTCGGTTGCGCTGCCCTTGCGCCACTCGGGCAGAATATCGGATTAATAAAGCTGCTAGCTACCAGTCTTTTTACTTGAGCCTGACACCCGATAGCTGAGTGCTGATATTTGTTAAGATTGCACAATCAATTATTATATCTAATAATCTGAAACAAAGTCAATTCGAGCTAACAGCCGCCAGTTGTCAGCCGCCAGTTATCAGCCAGTTTTGAGTTGCAGCATCTTTTCCAATACTAATGCCACCCCGTCTTCATCGTTACTGGCGGTCTGGTATTTACAGACAGCCTTCACCTCGGGGAAAGCATTAGCCATTGCCACGGACACTCTACATTTTTTTAACATTTCAAGATCCGGGACATCATCGCCGAAAGCCAGTACTTCGCTGAGAGAAATACCCAAAGGTTCCAATAGTTTACGGATTGCGCTTGGTTTGGTGGCGTTTTTTGTGGTGATGTTGAGAATCGGATTAACCAAATAGGCTGCAATAATGGATACACAGTCGCCAAACTGTTGTGTAAGATACTTTTCCATTTTTGGAACGTCTGTATTGCCCAATGCTATTTTACAAGGATTTCTTTTCAGTGCCTCTTCCAGTGTGAGTACCATCTCCGGTGTAGCTGAGTTCCTCTGCCAAAGAGTCGCTGGGTCCGCATACCAGTTCGTGCCGAATTCATAGCCTTCGATTTCTAAAGTGATGCGTATGTGGGGATCTTCTTTCAGGGCACAATCGATGATGCTACGAAGGGTTTTATATGGAAGATTTTCTTTGATATAGCCTGTGAGAGGCGGGTTCCCTTTCGCCAGGGCTCCGTTCATGAGAATAAAGGAACATTTTTGAGCAAGATTCTGCGGAAAGATTCGGTTGAAAATGCGAGCAGGGCGTGAGGTCGCAATTATTATGGGGATATCTCGTTCAAGGCATCGTTCTAATGCTTGACGGTTACGATCGGATAACTCCGTCCGGCTGTTTAGCAGCGTACCATCAAGATCGATCGCAATTGCGCGGGGAAGTTTTATAAAATCAGGAATCTTCATATTTTGAATTTGAAAATTGGAATTTGTTTGTATCTTGTTACTTGATTTTTGTTACTTATTATAGCAGGTGTTCCAATAGGATCCGTATCCCAATTCCTATAAGGATTAAGCCTCCGATGATTTCAGCACGTTTACCAAATATGTCGCCAACTTTGGTACCTATGAGGAATCCGATAGCAGAAATGACGAGTGAAGTAATTCCTATGATCGGTGCTGCTAGCCAAAGATTAATATCTTCGAATGCGAAAGCGAGGCCGACAGCTAGTGAATCGAGGCTCGTCGCAATCGAGAGAGTCAGGAGCAGCAGTCCGCGGCTAATGTCAACCGGTTTTTCGTCTTCTTTCTCATGAAAAGACTCCCAGAGCATCCTACCGCCAACGAAAGCCAGTAGTCCAAAAGCCAGCCAGTGATCAAAACTGGAAATAAAATCAACTATCGTAGTTCCTGCAAGCCATCCAAGGACCAGCATCAAAGCCTGGAAAAATCCAAACGAAAATGAAACTTTGGCAACTTGCAGAGTTGAATGGTTTCGATTAGAGATACTTGCGCTCAATGAAACAGCAAAACAATCAGCTGCCAAACCAAGAGCGATTAATAATATTGAAATCAGTTCCAATGAAGCTAATCCTGAAACTTAGTTCTATCTAAAAACCGGATATTATCATAGCAAATAGTTTGGTATTATGAGAAATTTTTAAACCAGATTTGTATTGGTATGTAACTTTTGTCTATTGACACGGTTTTTCGATTCTGTTAATTTAAATATTAGTAATATTATGATAATTATAGACAATACTCTCTTTTCGAGGGGGTAACGGGTTGATGAAACTTTACCAGATCGTTTTGAAAGATATTATGCGGCGGAAGCGCCGCGTACTCTATGCTGCATTCGGTGTGTTGATTGGCACAATGACTGTGGTTGGAGTATTAACGATTGCGTTCGCCGGTGAAAACAAGATTTACAGCCAGATAGAAAAGTACGGGGCTAACCTGACAATTATTCCTGAGGTAAATAATATTAATGCCGGGCTTGGAGATCTCAGTCTTGGGACGATTTCAGTGGGTGAAAATTATATCCCGGAAACAGTGATCACGCGCGTCCAGGAAATAGCCGATGGAGAAATTCGTCAGGCTATCAAGATAGCGGATGATGGTGGCCCGATTGCAACGGTCGCACCCAGGCTTTACGTAAACGCAGAGATTCGCGGCATCTCCGTAATCTTTGCTGGAATAGATCCGCAGCCTGAACTATCCATAAAAAACTGGTGGGTAGTAAAAGAAGGTAAATACCTGGATGGTGAAAACCAGGCGCTGGTCGGTTCGATTACAGCGGAGTTGTTGAAATTTAAACTCGGGGACGAAATTAATTTGAATGGTACTGTTTTTAACGTTGTTGGCTTATTAGAAGAGACTGGGGGAACAGAAGACTATCAGATCATGACCCCCCTTCCAGACCTGCAGTCTGCTTTCGATAAAGACGGGCTTATCTCAACAATTGATGTACGCGCTTTATGCAATGCTTGTCCGGTGGAATTGATCGCTTCAGAGATACAACGGAATGTCCCGGGTGTTAAAGCATTGGCAGTTAAACAGATTGCCAATACAGAAATGGAGTTGGTAAGTAAGGTAAACAGAATGATGATCGCACTCGCTGGAATAACGTTGATTATCGGTATTTTTGGCGTGGTGAATACAATGATGACCTCTGTCCACGAAAGAACAAAAGACATCGGAGTAATGAGGGCTGTCGGTGCTTCTAGAGGTCAAATAATATTAATCTTTATGTTCGAGGCTGTATTAATCGGGATTCTTGGTGGGATTTTAGGTTATCTTGGTGGCACCGCCTTGGCTTATGCAATCGGTCCGATTATTTTTGAAGATGTCTCAATAAGTTTCTTGCCGGAATTCGTGCCGGTAGCCTTGGGACTGTCGATTGCCGTGGCAGGTATTGCCACCGTGTATCCTGCTATCAGAGCGACTCGCATAAAAATAGCGGAAGCATTCCGGACTTTATAAGGGATCTGATTATGCTTGAAATAAAGAATGTGACCAAAGTGTATGGAGAAGGCACAACAAAAGTTGTCGCTTTGAAGGACGTTTGTTTGCATGTTGAAGACGGTGGGTTTGTATCGATAATGGGTCAATCTGGCAGCGGAAAATCTACACTGCTTAATATTATCGGAGGTCTGGAGAGACTAACGGAAGGTGAAATAATACTTGATGGCGAACGGTTAGATTTGCAGGACGAAAATGCGCTTGTGAAAGTACGCCGGGACAAAATCGCCTACGTATTCCAGCAATACCATTTAATTCCATCATTAACAGCCTTAGAGAATGTACTTTTACCACTGGTTTTTCGCAGTAAAAATGGGAAACATGAAAAAGCGAGCGCTCTTTTGAAAAAAGTAGGCCTTGAAAAACGGGCTCATCATAAACCTTCCGAATTAAGTGGAGGAGAACAACAGCGGGTAGCAATTGCCCGAGCGCTTGTCACATCGCCTTCTTTGATTCTGGCTGATGAACCAACAGGCAACATGGATAAAAAAACAGGAGATGAAATTATTGCTCTTTTCACGGAGCTTAACAGGGAAGGACATACTGTTATTATGGTTACTCATAATCCGGAAATCGCTGCATACGCGGACGAGATAATATCTCTTCAGGACGGGCAAGTAATCAACCAGGTGAAGATAGGGAAGAAGGTGTGATGAAATGAAAATAAAATTTATTGCATTATTAGTTATCGCTGCTTTGACAACCATCGTTATTATTCTTGCAGGGTGTTCGGGTAACTCAGGAAATCAAATAAACTTGCCGCCAAGAACATCAGGTTCATCAAATGAGACTTCAGTTCCTCAATCAGTTGTTGCGCCAACCTGGATTACACCCGAGATCGCCGACACTACGATTGCAGTGCCTTTGGACACGGTTCAAACGAAGATCAACACGCATTTTGAAGTGGCATTGGAAAAAGGAAAAGCCTATTTTATGGCTTATACGTTTGGGGGTAAAACGTACGTCCGTGCCGATATTTGCCCGCCGTGCCGTTCGATAAGTTACTCACTTGTAAAGGATACCCTGGTTTGTGATTCCTGTGGGACGTCGTTCAAAGCAGTAGATGGTGCAGGAATTAGAGGAGCCTGTCTCAATTATCCAAAAGCTTCTGTACCTTATGAGACAGTTGATGGTAAGATATTGATGAACAAAGCTGACCTGACTCTTGCTTACGAAAACACCTGGAGTCCTGGATCTCCTTAAGAACATTCTAAAGAGGGAATAACTTGAAGCGGGTTTATCTGGATTATGCTGCGACAACGCCAGTACACCCGGATGTAATATTGGCGATGACCCCTTATTTATCCGAGGTCTGGGGAAACCCGTCAAGCATACATGCGTGCGGACTGGAAGCTCGTTCAGCGGTTGAAGAAGCCCGAGGCAAAATAGCTGCCCTTATTGGCGCGAATAAAAATGATATATATTTCACCAGTGGCGGGACTGAAGCTGACAACTGGGCGCTAAAAGGGGTCGCGCACGCTAACCAGAAGCGTGGTAATCATATCATCACCAGCACCATAGAACATCATGCCGTGCTTGAGACATGCAAATACCTGGAAGAGAAGGGTTTTTCTGTCACATATCTCCCTGTTGACGGTTTTGGTATGGTAGACCCTGATTCAGTAAGAAAAGCGATTACACCCAGAACCATATTGATTTCCATAATGCATGCCAACAATGAAGTGGGTTCGATTGAACCAATCGCTGAAATCGGCAAAATTGCGAAGGCTTCTGGCGTTTATTTCCACACTGATGCAGTCCAATCAACGGGACATGTCCCGGTTAGCGTTAATAATCTCGGCGTTGATATGCTGTCTGTTTCTGCCCATAAGTTATATGGTCCAAAGGGTATCGGTGTTTTATTCATACGTTCAGGTATAAAAATTGAGCCGCTTATCCACGGTGGCGGACAAGAAAAGCAAATGCGAGCCGGGACAGAAAATGTGCCGGGAATTGTCGGCTTTGGGAAAGCAGCTGAACTCGCTCAAACCGAAATGACTGAGGAAGCTAACCGCCTCAGCCGATTGCGCGATTCATTAATAAAAAACATTCTTGAGAAAACGGAAAGTACACGCCTTAACGGACATTCAACTCAGCGTCTGCCTAATAACGTGAATATTAGCTTTGACTTTGTGGAAGGTGAGGCGATTTGTCTAAATCTGGACTTAGCGAATATCTGCGCTGCCACGGGATCCGCTTGCTCTTCGGAAAGCATGGAAGCTTCTCACGTACTGCTGGCAATGGGGCTTAGCCCGGAAATAGCCCGGAGTTCTCTGCGCTTCTCACTCGGGAAATGGTCGACTGTAAATGATATTAACTACGTTATGGAAAAATTACCCGGTATTGTATCAAGGTTGCGTTCCATTTCGCCGTTAGCCAAAAAACATTAGTAGGAGACAAATTGAGCGAACAAGCTGAAATGCCGGAAATCGGCAAAATTTCGCCTGCTATATTTTCCGAACTGATCTTTCCCCGTCTTGGCGCAAAAAGCGATAAAATTCTGGTTGGACCGCAGCACGGGGTGGATGTCGGCATCGTTGAAATTGGCAATAAGGCGGTTTCATTTACAACTGATCCTGTTTTTATTGTGCCGGAATACGGTTGGGAAAGGGCTGCCTGGTTTGCACTCCATATCATCGCTTCTGACTCTGTCACCAGCGGCTTACGCCCAAAGTATCTATCGATAGATTTGAATTTGCCTATGGCAATGACAAAGAAGCAGCTTGAGATTTCCTGGGATATTATCCATAAAGAATGCGAAAAATTGGGGATTTCGGTGATTACAGGGCATACCGCCCGTTATGAAAATTGTAATTATCCGATGGTGGGTGGGGCAACAATGGTGGGTGTCGGAGAACTTACTGAGTACGTAACGCCTAGATTCGCAGAAGTCGGTGACAAAATCATTATCACCAAAGGTCCAGCAATCGAGGCGACAGGTATCTTTACTACTATGTTCCCGCAATTGATAGAGAAGCAGTTTGGACGTGCCTTTAGTGAAAGGTCACAAAAGATTTTCTATATGATGTCTGTGGTTGAAGATGCCCTGACCGCTATTTCAGTTGGAGTGAGGGAAAAAGGCGTAAGCTCGTTGCATGATGCCACCGAATGCGGTATCTGGGGGGGATTATACGAAGTCGCCCAAGCAGCAGGATTAGGTGTCACGATAGAAAAGGAAAAGATTGTTGTTACCGAAGGTGTCTTAGAAATATGTAAGTTGTTTGGTATTGACCCATATGCTTCGATTAGCGAAGGGACGCTAATAATCACCTGCCGTCCTAAACAGGCGGAAGAAGTTGTCAGAGCCTTGACGCGTAAGGGAATAAAATCGTCAATTGTTGGCGAGTTAACAAAAGAAGATGAGGGAATGGTTCTCGTAGAAGGCGGTAAAGAAAAGACATTGAAACATCCTATCGTCGATCCATTCTGGCGCGCATTCTACAATGCTTTAGAGAAAAACTCGAAAGAAAAGTAAAATGAACGAAGAGATTCCACTCGAAACCGAAGATCTTCCTCCCGGTGCGGTAGAAAAAGTCGCTATACAGCGTGTCACTGCATTTGAAAAAGAAGAGGCAGAAGACATCATTGTCAGGGAATTTCCGCTGACGATAATATTTAACGGACAGGAACTCGTGACCCTGTTGTGCTCCCCCGCCGATCTTAAATATTTAGCCATCGGCTTTCTTTTTTCAGAAGGCCTTCTGAAAAATAAAGACGATATCAAGCAGATAATTGTTGATGAAGGAAAAGGTGTAGTCCGGGTAGAAACACCAGATATCGAAAACACAGACAATGATACTATTTTTAAACGTATTATCACCCCGGGATGCGGGCGCGGAGCTTCATTTTATAGCGTCGCTGATTTAGGGCTCGAGAGCGTAAAATCAAACCTTAGCATTAAAGCTGCGGAAGTCTTTCAATTGATGAAAGTATTTCAGCACCGGTCGCTCATTTTTCGAACTACAGGCGGAGTGCACAGCGCCGCGCTGTGTAATAATCGAGAGATTATGCTTTTCAGTGAAGATATCGGGCGGCATAATGCTATTGATAAAATATTCGGGCAGTGTTTGGATAAGGGAATTAACGTAAATGATCATATTGTTCTTACGAGTGGTAGAGTATCTTCAGAGATAATCATTAAGATCACCAGGCGTAAAGTACCAATACTTATTTCCAAATCAGCGCCGACCAGTTCCGGCGTAAAACTCGCTGATGAACTCGGTATCACGCTCGTTGGATTCGTACGCGGCTCGCGGATGAACGTGTATACACACAACTGGCGCATCACCACTTAAAAATTATCCCGGTTCAATTTTGTTACATTTTTATTTCACACTCCTTGATCTCTTCAATTATTACCGAATCTGTAGCTGTCCGAGCAGATACACGTAACTCCACTTGTCAATTTTTTAATCACACGAATTCTCTTATATTCTATTTAGGCTAACTAAAGTACCATTCAAAATAGGCGAATCGGGTGATATACGCATGTTTTTAATAATGGTTTAATAGTCTCAACATGTATCAACATGCTCATTTTTCGGAGATAAAGCCATGCCTATAGAGATAAATGGACAGGTATATTACAAGACATCAGAAGCGTGTAAAAAGACGGGTATCAGCCGTGCTACTCTATTCCGCTGGCTGCAATCGGGTATTCTTGAAAAATATTATAAAGACCGACGTGGATGGCGTTTATTCACCGAGGATGATTTAAATAAGATTCGCAAAGAAGCAGAAAAAATTAATGTCGAAGATTCCTTCAGCAGAGGGGAAAATGACAAGAACAGCAATAACTAGACAAGACCCAGCCGGGGAACTCAAGGGATTAAGGCAACGTGTTGCTGAACTGGAAGCTCTGATAAATGAGCAAAAGCATGTTGATATTGAACCAGCTCAGCATAAAATATCCGAAATACGACTGATTAATTCGATTAACGACGCCGTTAACCGGGGTAGCAGTCTGAAAGAGGTTATTCAACTGGTAGCCACGGAAACACAGAAGCTGTTCGGTGGTAATGCGGCAACCATATCTCTCCTCAGTGAAGACAAACAGTACCTGGTAATGCAAAATTTTAACTTACCGCCGAGGATAATGCGTCTTATCGAGAACCTTATTGGCACGAAGATATTAACAGTAAATATTCCGCTTAAAGCCGATAGTATATACAGTGAAATATTGAAGGCGGGTAAAGCCCAACTTACCAACGACCCGGTGGTTGTTCAGAGGATGGCAGACGAGTGTACCGAGGACGAGGTCTCTAGGAAGCTTATCCCCATGATTCTCCGGTTCCTGGGTGTGCGTTCGGTGGTAAGTATTCCTCTGGTGAGTGACGGCAATGGAATAGGGCTAATGGATATCTCCAGGTCCAAACCTTTTACCGAGTCTGAGATTGAGCGATTACAAACCGTTGCTGGTCAGCTTGTAGGCGTTATCCGGCGTAAACAGGTAGAAGAAGCGCTTAAGAACAGTGAAGAACACTTCCGCCGCCTTTCTGAAAACGCCCCCCGTGACCTGACTATCCAGAAGCAGTATCAATACCTCCTGGAAACAATTGTCGTTCATGTGCCCGTCAGCATGGCAATTGTACAAGATCGTAAATTTGTATTCGTTAATCAGCAGTTCTGCCAGACGTTAGGATATACCGAAGCGGAGATACTGGCAATGGATGTTATGTATGGTGTTCATCCTGAAGACCGTGCATCGGTACGTAGTAATGTTATCCAGATGCTTAAAGGTGAGCGAACTGAACCTTTTGAGTTCAGGGTTGTGAATAAAGATGGAGATATCAGGTGGGTAATACAATCCGTCGCTTCGATTACCTATAACGGTCAACGTGCTTCTCTCGCTTCATATCTGGATTTTACCGAGCAGAGAAAAGCCGAATTGGCATTACAGGAAAGCGAGCAGAATTTAAAAGAAGCCCAGTCACTGGGAAAAATCGGGAACTGGGAATTCGACTTTGCCACTAAGCAAATCAAATGGTCCGATGAGACCTACCGATTATACGAGCGTGATAAAGCTCTGGGTCCGCCTAGCCCTGAGGAAGAAGAGCGATACTATCTGCCAGAACAAAACCGGAAATTGAGAAAGTATGCCCTGCTAGCGGTCGAGACGGGCAAGGAATATCACTACGACCTGGTAGCGAATCTCCCCAGTGGAAAAACAATGTTGCTTGGTGCCTCCATGCGTCCTATCAAAGATGAACGGGGACAGGTGATTAGACTATTCGGCACTGTACAGGATATTACAGAACATAAGCAGGCTGAACAGGCGTTGGTAGAGAGCCATACACGCTTTAAGGAACTGGCGGAACTATTGCCACTGAGTGTTTTTGAAGTCGATGATAAAGGCAACTTCACTTACTTCAATAAAGAAGCGATGAGATGCTGGAACATGACCCCGGAAGCTGCCCCGGAAGAAAACATGCTTGACGTTTTTATTCCGGAGGATAGAGACCGCATTATCACAAATACCGCCCGCGTGTTAATGGGAGAAGATGTAAGTGCCTCTGAATATACAGCGCTCCGACAGGATGGCACGACGTTCCCGGTTCTCATCTATGGCGCGCCCATCGTCTGTGAAAATAAGGTTGTTGGCATCAGGAGTGTTTCGGTGGATATCACCGAGCGCAAGAAGGCGGAACAGTCTATAAAAGAATCTGAGGAAAACTTCCGTAACTCCATTGACAACTCACCGATGGGAATCATGGTGTTTAAACCGGACGGGGATATAATCTACGCCAACCGGGCTCTACTGGACACCTATGGCTTAAGCAGTATTGAGGAACTGCGGAATACGCCTGTCAAGGAACGTTACACACCGGAAGCTTATGCTGAGTATCAGGTCCGTTTTACAGAATTCCTGAACGGAAAAACGGAAGCTATGGACTATGAAATCGGAATTGTTCGTAAAGACGGTACGGTCAGACAGCTCCAGGCTTTTCGCAGGGAAGTAACCTGGGGAGGAGAAAAGCAGTACCAGTTGCTCTATTTCGATATCACCGAGCGTAAGAAGGTGGAAGAGGCCTTGAAAAACAGCGAAGAGCGCTTCCGCCGTCTTGCGGATAATGCCCGAGATATTGTCTTCCGCTTCCGTCAATCTCCATCGCTTGGTTTTGACTATATCAGTCCAGCAGTGCTACGCATCTCCGGTTACACACAGGAAGAATTTTATGCCGACCCGCGGTTGTTATTTAACGTAATTCATCCGGATAGCCGCTCTTTCCTGGAAGAAATAACGTCCCACCCGCAGGATTATTTGGATAAACCGGTTGTTTTACACTGGGTACATAAGAACGGAGAATCAATCTGGACAGAACAGCGGAGTGTGCCTATTTACGACGATGATGGCAAAATCGTCGCAGTTGAAGGTATTCAGCGGGATATGACCGAGAGAAAACACATTGAGGAGAATTTACGGGAGAGTGAAGCAAATCTTAGAGCCTATCTGGACAATGCCCCGGACGGAGTTTGTATATATGATTTACAGGGCACCTTTTTATATGGCAACAAGCGGGCTGAGGAAATCATGGGGTATCGGAAAGAAGAGCTTATCGGTAAGAGTTTTCTAAGTCTAGAAATTCTCCCAACAAAGTATCTGGCAAAAGCCGGCGAGTTACTAACACTTAATGCAGGAGGCAAATCCACTGGACCTGATGAATTTGAATTGACAACGAAAGATGGGAATCACTCCTGGGTTGAGATAAGTACCACTCCTATTAAACAAAGTGACAAAGTACTCATTCTTAGCTTTATTCGAGATATCAACGACCGTAAACGAGCTGATGTGGCTCTCCGGATTTCTGAAGAGAACTACCGGAACTCTGTTGCTAATTCACCTATGGGAATCATTGTGTTTAAACGGGAGGGTGATATCATCTACGCCAACCAGACCTTATTGGACATGTACGGCTTCAGCGATATCGAGGAACTACGAAATACGCCTGTTAAGGAACGTTACACGCCGGAAGCTTACGCTGAGTATCTAGTCCGTCATGAGGAATTCCTGAATGGGAAGAAGGGACCTATGGACTATGAAATCAGTATTAGACCTAAAGACGGCGCTGTTAGGCAACTTCAAGCTTTTCGCAGAGAAATCGTATGGGGTGAGGAAGAACAATTCCAATTGCTGTATATCGATATCACAGAGCGCAAAAAGGCCGAGGAGGCAATGAGGGAGAGCCGTGCCCGGTTTAGAGAGCTTTCCATGCTATTACCCCAGAGCGTCTGGGAAACAGACGAAAACGGTATGGTTACTTACACAAACGAAGCAACGATGAGACTCTTTGGATATACGCGACAAGATACCGCGCCATTACACTACCTTCAAAACATGATACCGGAGGATAGAGACCGCGCGGCGGAAAACACTCAAAGGCTACTGCAGGGCGAAAATCTAGGCGGCATTGAATACACGGGTCTCAGAAAGGATGGTAGTACCTTCCCGGAGATGATTTATGCTTCCGCGATTATCAGAAACGGTAAACGTGTGGGTTTGAGGGGTATCACCGTAGACATCACCGAACAGAAAAAATCAGAGAAACGACTGGAGCAGGCAGCTCAGGAATGGAGAACGACCTTCGACTCTATAATTGATTCTATTTCCATTCATGATAAGGACAACAGGATTATCAGGGTGAACAAGGCTGAGGCTAATATGCTCAAGACAACGCCTAAGGAAATTATCGGTAAATTCTGTCATGAACTGGTTCATAACACCGCAGAGCCCCCCGAAAATTGTCCGCACCGACAGACGTTAAAAACCGGCAATCCAGCTTCAATAGAAAGTTACAATCCCGAGCTTGGAATTTATCTCTATGAGTCCACCTCGCCCATATTTGATGACAAGGGGGAAGTCGTCGGTACAGTTCACATTGTCAGAGATGTGACAAAGCAGAAGCAGATGGAGCAACAGTTGATGCTTACCGACCGTCTGGCGTCTGTGGGAGAACTTGCTTCTGGCGTAGCTCATGAACTTAATAATCCTCTCACGAGTGTCATAGGCTTCTCCCAATTGCTCATGGAAGGAGAAATACCCGCCGCAATAAAAGAAGACCTGGGGCTGATTAACAGCGAAGCACAAAGGGCGGCGAACATCGTCAAAAACTTATTAACCTTCGCACGTAAACACACCGCTGTAAAGCAACCTACCAGGATAAACAAACCGATCGAAGACGTCTTAAAATTACGAGCTTATGAACAAAAAGTGAACAATATTGAGGTTGTTAAAAATCTCGCCTCAGATATTCCCGAAATGATGCTCGACTATTTCCAGATTCAACAAGTCTTTTTGAACATAATAATCAATGCCGAGTTCTTCATGACCGAAGCCCACCGACGCGGTCTACTGACCATTACTACCGAAAAAATTGGGCGGATGGTAAGAGTTTCGTTTGTAGATGATGGACCTGGGATCCCACAGGAAAATTTGAACCGTATATTCGACCCGTTTTTTACAACAAAAGAAGTTGGCAAAGGGACTGGTCTGGGATTAAGTATTTGCCATGGCATCATAACCGAGCACAGTGGAACGATTCATGCCGAAAGCCCAGGCGGTAAGGGTGCAGCCTTTATTATAGAGCTTCCTCTTAGCGATCTCGATGTTTAGTGGAGTGTGATATGACGTCCGATAAGACTCGAAGAAGTGTCTTGGTTGTTGAAGATGAACCCGGTATAGCGAAGATTTGTCAAAGAACACTCGTCGCCGAAGGGTTTCAGGTAGAGATAGCCAATAATGGAGAAATCGGTTTGAATATGTGGCGTAATAAAGTTTA
>Ga0315281_10001715_pt1 | contig 32464 bp, 32 predicted proteins | sample YL17G07_0_MG_FD_204540 | JGI IMG/M metagenome (GOLD analysis project Ga0315281, IMG submission 204540) | Sediment microbial communities from Yellowstone Lake, YNP, Wyoming, USA - YL17G07_0 | ecosystem: Environmental > Aquatic > Freshwater > Lake > Sediment | place: USA: Wyoming | collected...
CGCTTATCGGAGGGTCGACGGATATTACGAACAATGCCGCGTCCACATCGGGAAGGAATTGGTATGCGATATCTGTATTGTGATGGTACACAGAGCCAATGCCCGGCGTATCAACAAGAGTTATCCCTCTTGAGAGAAAATCTGACGGAAGATTTACCTCGACCCTTTCGACCTTTTTTATATTCTTCGGATTGCCTTTTTCAGTGACGTAATCCGCCAACTCGTTTTTCCCGATCACAAGTGCCTCCTTATTCTGATACACCACTGTGACTGCTGGTTTATCGCTATGCGTTATCACGGTTATCACTGACGTAAGCGGCAGGACGGCTGTCGGGAGAAGAGATTCGCCAAGAATGGCGTTTACGAGCGTGCTTTTTCCTCTTTTGAATTGCCCGAGAACCGCCATGGTAAAAGAGCCGGTTTCCAGGCTATGCGCTATTTTCCCGAGCTTCTTCCGGGCGCCGCCATCAAGCCTCTCCAATCTTTCGATGGCTCCAAGCAAAGCGGATTTTTTTGACCCATAATCATTATTCACTTCCAACATCGTCACCACCAAGTATGGAAAGCGCCTTCAGCGCGTAATAGCTGTTGCAAAGAGTTGATATGCCGAGATAGGGCGAGCGCCGGAAACCGCCATCGCCATTCTGAAGATTCATGATAAAACTCTGGTGCTTTTCTTTTCCAGCGATCTTCGAATGGAGCAACTTCAGCGCGCCTATGGCAAAATAAGTCATTTCAATATATGCAGGCTTGCTTGCCGGAACGCTTGAATAGCCGCCGTTTTCTTCCTTACAGTCCGCGATAAATCCTGCCGTATCATGAAGTTTCTCTAAATCGTAACCACCATTTCCCAGCACCGTCAGGGCGTGGTAGGTAGCTGTCACGTCTGGCCTTCCGACTCCGAAACCACCATCGCTTTTGAACCGGAGAATCCATGAAACGTCACCCTCAAAGTTAATATTGAGCATTGATAGCGTCTTCGAAGCATAATAAACAAGCTTGAAAGGTGATCCGCTGGTGTCGTAATCGGCTGAGAAAAACTCGCCTCCGAACTGCTCGCTGAAAATCCTATACTCACGCAGTATGCCGCGAAGCTGGTCGACAAACTCAAGCCTTTCGGGTTTTTCGCCCAAAAGCAACAGTGACTTTATTGCGTAAAATGCGACACCCGGGGAATCATAACGTCCATCCGGCCGCTGGATGTCTTTTAAATACCCCAAAGTCCTGTCCCTCGCTGGCATGCCCTCCCCCAATATAGATAAAACGGCAAGCGCATAATATGTTTCTGAAATACTTGAGGGGAATTCCACATCATAAAGAGGGTAGCAAAACGAGTATCCGCCGTCGGAATTCTGCCTGCACTTTACAAAACTGACCAGATTTTTTCTGTTAATAATAGGTATCGTTTCAGTCATATCTCCCACAACTTTTTTGGCTTGTGTTAATCCTTGACTGATTCAAGACAGCCGTTCTTATCCAATTTGAATTTATGTTCTGAGTTTGTGATGCATACCCATATTTCAGCAGCGGCGCCCTTTATCAGCCGCGATGACAACCCCTTTTCTATAATACACTGCGGACAGCTATCCATAAAGCTCACCTTCTTAAAAGTAGAAGCTATCAGCCTTTTGGCGGTTTGCTTTTCGCCAGGTGAGCTTCATCACCTGAAACATTTGAGGCCAGTAGTTATTAAGAGGATTTCGATTTGAAGCCCGCATTCCCCAAACCTGGGCGAAGAGCCATAACCCCCATAACCCACTTTTATAGGATTCGAACCTTTCTGATTTAGTTACAGTTCAATTCATTGCGTTGGCATAACCTCTGGTTTCTGCTTCACAAGGCGTCCAAGCAGCGGTGGCACAGCAAATGTCGTAAGGAGAGCCATCGCTGAGATAATGGAGTATTGGCTAGCGCTCAAGATATTCGTCGTTAACCCTATCGAAGCGACTATCAGCGCGACTTCTCCTCTTGGAGCCATGCCTATCCCAATCATAAGCGATTCCTTTGTACTGAGTTTAGCCCACAAAGATGCCGCTCCGCAAGCTATGACCTTGCTCAAAATGGCAAGAACAGATAGAACCAGGATCGGCACGGCAAACTCGGCTAAAGCATTCACATCAACTAGCATGCCAAGGGTGATGAAAAATATCGGCATGAAGAGCAGCTCAAGGCCATATGTCTTTTCTTCGATCTCTTTTATATGGCGGCTGCGGTTGAGGATAACACCAGCCAAAAATGCCCCCACAATAGCAGAGAGCTTGATGTATTCGGCAACATAGGCATACATGAGCATGAGCGCGAGCACAAGCAGGAAACGGCGGGGGCTCATTTCTTTCCGATCCAGGTATCGGATAAAATAATCCCCTGCCAGTACACTTCCGACAAGGAAAACCGCGGCAGATACGAATGTCATTACAAGAGGGCCGATGGAACCGTCACCTCCAACGATATTGATCACGAAGGAGAGGACAAGAAGGCCCAAAACATCATCAATAACTGCCGCACCAATAATAATCTTGGCGAACCTTTCTTCAAGCATGTTGAATTCCTTGAGCAATGCGACCGTCACGCCGACGCTGGTGGCGGTCAGGGCTGCGCCAAGGAACATTGAATAAGCGAAATTGCCGCCTGTTGTTGTGGCATAAAGATAGCCGACGATGAATGGCAGAACGACACCTGCAATAGCTACGGCGAGATTATCCAGCTTGAAGATGCCTTCGATCTTGTTGTGGAGCCCGACTTTGAATAGGAGAATCACTGCCCCGAGCTGGGCGAACACATTAATCACATTCTCAAATCGTAGGATTTCTGGTGGTGAAACAGGCAGGGCTAATGGTAAATTCAATGATCTGACAAAGTTCCATTCCATGACGAGGAAACTGTGGCTTATGAGAATCCCCAACACCATGAGGATCATGACTGACGGTTGCTTGAGGTATATCACTGCGAGCTCGCCAGTCACAGCAAGGAGCAATAGGAAGACGATCTCGAAATAGATATGCTTCTCGGGTTCAACCTCTCCAAAAATACTTATCCTGACAATCGAGAGGAGGAGCAGGATGAAGATGGCGACGATGGTTAGCGGTATTAATTTGTCAATAAATTGTTTCATGAATACTAATCTTTTTTAAAAGTTTATATGCGTTATGGTTACGATGGTGTTCCTTGAGATTGGTATTCTAATTGTTTCAGTAATCATTTTAGCGCGTTCATCAGGGCTGGTAGTGGATAGCGCGGTGAAGCTCTCTAAATTCTTCGGCATAAGCCAACTCGCCATAGGTTTTCTCTTGCTTGCGGTCTCAACAAGTTTGCCTGAGCTTTCAGTCTCGGTCATTTCATCCACTGGCGGTGAAGGAGCGATTGCCGCGGGAAACGTATTCGGATCGAACATCGCTAACATCCTGTTGATTCTCGGTCTCGGTGCTTTCCTCTATGGCTTCAAGATCAGCACACCCAATCTCAAGGAAATAGGATTGGTTCTCCTCCTCACAACCCTCATATCGATCTACATCATTTTCAACAGCTCGATCGAGGGAAGGGCGCTCGGTTTCCTGGAAGGAGCTTTGCTTTTGATCGCGTTTGCAGCATACGCTTGGTATTCGATGAAAAGGGGCAATACCGAAAACAATAACGGTAACCATGTCACGAAGGATGAAGCGCTGAAAGCATTCCTTTTCTTCGGGGCGGGCATACTGCTGGTCATTGTCAGCTCGGGTTTTGTAGTTGAATCAGCGGTAAAACTGGCAAAGCTATTGGGCATTGCCGAAAGCTTCATCGGCGCAACAATAATCGCGATTGGAACCTCTTTACCAGAGATGAGTGTAGATATTCAGGCTATCAGGAAGAAACATTACGGGCTTGCCCTTGGAGATGCGATAGGCAGCAATATGGCTAATCTGACGCTTGTTTTAGGCACTGCAGCAGTGATAAACCCTATCCAGGTGCAGATACCAATATTCATTGCGGCGCTGTTGTTTGCAGTGATCGCGAATATGGTGCTTCTCTATGTAGCCGCGGTTAACAAAAAGATTGAAAGATTCGGAGGGGCTCTGTTTCTGATTCTTTATATCATTTATATCGGAGTTATATTCACCTTGCAGTTCAGGGAAATGGGCGTTAGCTAGAATCATCTCTTTATCCATCCACAAACCCGTCTTTTTCACTCCAAACTTTACATTCCAGCGTTAAATATTCTATTAACTATTAAGTAGTTCTTCTAGTCCCAATTCAAATATGGGAAACTCCGAACAGAAAGAGTTGGAAAAGCAGCTCCCGGCATGGGCCGTTAAGCTCGATAAACTGATAGAGGAAAGCAAATCAAAGGTTAAGCCCAAGGTCTGAAATCTTCTTCATCATAAAACTCTTGAATTCCTCATCATCCATCAGCCGATTCATCACATTGTTGCTCTTGCCTTTCATCTCCTCGATTTTCGTTATCATTCCTTCATTCAGTGGCAACCCGCACTTGGTGCAGAATTTTGAGATCGGTGAATTGTGATCCTTGCATCGTGGGCACACCTGTACGTTGAGTTTCTCTGATTTCGTTTCTTCGGTTTGAACCAGACCCTGCAATTTCAAAAGAGCATTATCAACATCTCGTCCGGATAAATGAACATATGTAGCCGCCATCTCCGATCCTTGGACCCAACCGAAATGCTCTTTCATTTGCGCTTCGGTCAGCTTGCACGCCAATGAAGTCGCCCTCGAATGCCTGAAGAGGTGAGGATATATCCTCTTGCGAATCCCTGCCTTTACAGCGTATTGCTTCAGTATTGTGTAAATCGTCCCATGACTCAGGTTCTTCGGGTTTTTCTTCTTGCTATTCCTCCATGTAGAATGCCAGAGCATAGCTTCAGGATCTTTTCCCATAGGATGGAGTTCCATCCACGCGGCCAATGCCGGGGCAGAGCTGATAATCCTAACTCGTCTATCCCCAGTCTTCCCATTCACCCGGAGAATCGCCCCGTACTGGTCGAATCCGATGTTCTTGATCTTCAGGGTGAGCAGCTCGCCAATCCTGCACCCGGATTCGTAAATAATCAGAATGAATGCCTTGTCCCGGACATTCCCGGCTGCTTGGGCCAGTTTCAGGACTTCGTCTTCGGTGAGCAGTTCCTCAGGCAATTTGTGCTTATGATTTTTTATCTTCGGCTTCAGCCATGCGATTTTGGAGGGCATTGTCTCGTCATTACCTTCCAGCCATTTGTAAAACATCTTCAGGACGATCTTGAGGTCGTATCTGGTGTGTTCCGCAAATTCCGTATTCTCAAGCTCGCCCACTGCCATAATAAGATCGTCTTTGATAGTTTCCCTGAAAGGTTTTCCGATCCACTTTGCCCAATATCTCATGCAATAGACGACCTTGGCTACCCTTCCGTGGCTCGACCCTTTCGCGAGACGAATCTTGGAGAAAGAGACTATATCCAGCTTGTTTTTCGAGCATATTTTGGGATCTTTATTCAGCTTATCCAAAGTGCTTTCCAGCTTTTTCGGGTAGTTATACAAATCTATATCCGCCATACCATCACTCCGGCGGACGGACTATTTTATGATTGATGCCAAATTTGACATCACCGCGCTAGGGAAACTTCAGACCTCAGAGCTGCTCAGAGGCCCTTCCTCCTGCATTTCTATTAGCTCTGAGTTCCTACTTTCGTAGGACTTCAGATCAGGTCTGAAGTCCGACCTTGCGCTTTGTGGTTTCTTGTGATCCGTTGATACGGCTCACAACTGACAATCCTGGATTGTCATGGTCTGAGTTCAGACCAACATGTCCGTCCTACCGAGAGATGGTCTGAGAAGAGAGGATTATAAAGAGAGGTCTGAAACCGAATTACAGAGTCGGCTGATGGGATGTTTTCAATAGATTCTTTAATTTGATGAGATCAATAAATGCGTGCAAGAAAAACATACGAAACTTATCAAGAGCCTCACCCTCCTGGACGCGACATCCATAGGGTTTGGCGCAATCATCGGAGCGGGAATATTCGTAATACTGGGCGTAGCCACTTCTCTGGCAGGGCCCGGCGTGATACTTTCAGTCATCATCGGCGGAGCAGTCGCTATTTTCACGGCATTGAGCTTTGCGGTGCTGAGCTCGGAGATACCAAAGGAGGGCGGGCCCTACGAGTACGCATATGAGCTATTTTCGCCATTTACCGGCTTTATGACCGGCTGGATGCTTGTTTTCGGGCAGATTGTCATGGGAGCGACAGTCAGCATCGGCCTTGCGACCTATCTCGCCCTTTTCATCCCCGTACCGATAAATCTCGTAGCTGCCGGAGCCTGCCTTGTCTTCACGCTCCTGAACGTCCTTGGAGTGAAGGAATCGGCCAGGGTGAACAACGCCATGGTGGCATTCAAGGTCCTGGTGCTCCTGTTCTTCGTTGCTGTCGGGGCATCCTATATCCAAACATCGAATTTCCAGCCATTTCTTCCAAACGGTTTTTCGGGCGTGATTAGCGGGGCGGCGATAATATTTTTTGCATATCTGGGTTTTGGAAGGGTTGCCGCGATCTCAGAGGAAGTGAAAGATCCTGAAAAAAACGTGCCTCTCTCGATCATGCTCGCGCTGGGAATATCGCTAGTCATCTACCTGCTGGTCAGCTTCATTGCTATCGGCGTCTCCGGCTATGGCAGGCTCTCGGTATCGGGTTCGCCTCTTGCCGATGCAATGCGCATCACAGGAAACGGGCTGGCGGTATTTGTCGTATCGCTTGGTGCCATCGTCGCTACCGCAAGCGTGCTGATAACGACAATACTCGGGGGATCCAGGATCCCCTTCGCAATGGCAAGGAACAAACAATTTCCAGGGTTTATGACGCGGATTCATCCCGGCTTTGGCACCCCGTACATCTCCATACTTCTCATAGGCCTGGTCATGAGCGCCCTTGCATTCCTCGGCGAGCTGAAACAGGTCGCATCGGTTGCGAGCTTTTCAATAATATCTGTCCACGTCCTTGTCAACTACGCAGCAATGGTAGCAAGCAGGAAAGGGGCGAAGTTCAGGATACCCCTCCACCCCATCCCTCCGCTGCTGGGAATCGCCAGCTGTGCTTTGCTTGCCCTATCTTTACTTCCTGAGGTATGGATTGTGGAATCGATTGTGCTGGTTGCAGGAATCGCTTTTTACCCTATTATCACGGGCCGGATAAAGTCGATGGTTTAAATAGAAAATCAAGCATATATGACTAAAGACAAATGGTGGATGAAAGATGGAGGTACGCATTCAAAACAGCCTAATTGGGAAGGTCTCACTCTTATCGGGGGCTGCAAGCCTGATCAGCCTGCATAGTGTGTTCCATATGCTTGTCATGACAACACTCAGCCTCCTTGCAGTATCCGGGATAATCGTCAATCAGATGCCTCCAATGTTTCTGCTTCAGTATCACAATCTTTTCTGGGGCATGGCGATTTTTGCATTCTCTGTTTGCCTTTTGCTATATGTGCGTAACAAAAACTGCATGCGCAGAGAGATGGTGTTAGCGAATGCAGGATTCGTTATCATCGGGATTCCTTTCCTGGGGCAGTTCTCAAACGCCTTTCTGGTGATCGGCTCGGGCATCGTCTTGATTGCAGTTTTATCATACTTAAATGACAGGTTTTTAGTCAAGAGAAAGACTGAAAATGTTTCTAAGTCTTCCTGTTGCGGAGAATGCAAAGAAATTAAGCACGTTTGACCTGCGGCCTTATCCAAAATGCGTTCCAGCTTTTTCGGGTAGTTATACAAATCTATATCCGCCATACCATCACTCCGGCGGACGGACTATTTTATGATTGATGCCAAATTTGGCATCACCGCGCTAAGGAGAGTTCAGACCTCAGACTTGCTCAGAGCGTCTTCCTCCTGCATTTTAATCTACTCTGAGTTCCTGCTTTCGCAGGAACTCTGATCAGGTCTGAAGTCCGACCTTGCGCTTTTCTATCTGATCTGAGTTTAGATCAGCGGTGTCCGTCCGACCGAGGGATGCTCTGAAAATTACAGTCAAAACGGTTATAAATCAATTAAGTTCTATATATAGTAGTGAGCAGATGGCAAAACCAATAGAACCAACGCCTATACTTAAAGGCGAAGATGTAACTGAGTTTTACAGACAAATGGAGAAGGAGGCAAAATCTCCCAATCCGCGACGACTGGAACTCATACGCACAAGCCAGGATGTTTACAATAAAATCATCCGCAAATTCTGAGTGGTGTGGTTTTGATGAGTGAAAACCAACCGATTCCAATTGACGCCAGCCAGATTAGTGTCGTGGAGCTGAGCGAAATCTATGGCCTTTCTAAATTTGACTGTGGAGACCAGGATATCAATGAGTTCATAAAACAAGAGGCCTTGGTTCATCAAAAAGAGTCAATAGCGCAGACTTTTCTTTTCATATATAAGGATCAGATACTTGGGTTTTGTAGTCTGGCTGCTGATGCGATTTACCTGGACCAGGAAGAAAAAGTAAATGCAATACCAAATATCGGTCATATGAAGCATTATTCACAATATCCTGCAGTGAAATTAGCCAGGTTCGGACGGGATTCTAAGTATAGAGGCCAGCAGATAGGCAGCGAGCTCATTCTGAAGTGGGTAGTCGCACATGTCCGAAGCTTAAAAGTTGCAGTCAGGTTCCTAACTCTCGATGCATATCCCCACCGTATGGGTTATTATGAAAATGCAGGGTTTCTTAAAAATCAGCATAAACACTACAAACGGAAAGAGGGACAGAATATCAGTATGAGACTGGATCTAAAATTATCTGACTAATTTTATGTAATTGCCTTCGCTATGCTCCGCAACCGTTCTAATTGCCAATTTCGTTCCTTGACTAAGCCGTCATCAACCTTGTTGGAATGGGCAGCGGCAGCCTTGATGGCATATGCAGCAGCGCCAAAAGCATGAGTAGGAACATGCGGAGTTCCCATCGCCTGGCCAGCAGAACGGGCAACTGCAACCGCATCCGCTTCTTTCGCTTCACGCGCAGCAGCATGGGCAGCAAGAGAAGCCTTTCGAACATCGGCCATCCTGAACACTCCTGTAGCCACCCACGCCCGGCATGCTTCGATGGCTCTTCTGGGTCGATCATCTCTCGGATACTTCTTTTCAAAATACGGAAGAACATGTTCGGCACAATCCGCAGCCCAGAGCGCCAATATTTTTTGTTCGGCCTTCCAGCCCTTATGGCCAATGAGCGCGGATTTAGGCTTGTTAAGAATCTCTGCAACAGACTTGCGAATGTCAGGGACTATCGCAGTCAGTTTTATTTTTTTTGCTATTGCGCGTTGCATGATAATCAAATATGCAAAAATCTTATTAAGGCCAGGCAAGCGCACACAGTTTTAAATCTAGCAAGGGTAATCACGGATTATGGCAGGAACAATCATCTCATCCTTAAAAAAGAGGGCGAAGGGGCTTAACAAAAGGATAATTTTTCCTGAAGGCAGCGATGAAAGGATAATTCAGGCTGCAGACATGGCCAGGAAAGAGAAGATAGCAAGGCCGATTCTTGTTGGTAAGGAGAAAGAGATAAGGGCAACATTTGAAAAGCTGGGGCTTAATCCAGCTGGATTCGAGATAATAGAACCGTCAAAAAGCAGGATGCTTGCAAAATATGCCTCGTTTTATTCCCGGATTTCCAAGATGCCCTTGCGCACAGCCACCCTCATCGCCCAGCAGCCGATTTTCTACTCTGCGCTCGCTCTCAAATGCGGGGATGCCGACGGGATGCTCGGAGGCGCGGTTTACACCTCCGGGGAGTTCGAAAGCGTGTGCATAAGCGTGATAGGTGTAAGGAAGGGGATCAGCATCCCATCCAGTTTTTTCATCATGGAAATCCCCGGCTACGGAGGAGGAGAGAAAGGCGCGCTACTTTATGCGGATGCGTCTGTAAGCCCTAATCCGCGCCCCAAATGCCTTGCAAATATCGCAATCGCGACCGGGCTTTCCGCAAAAGAGCTTCTCGGATGGAAGCCGAGGATTGCCATGCTTTCTTTCTCTACAAAGGGAAGCGCAACGCATCGGGACGTGGACAAGGTTGTCGAAGCGACGGAAATCGCAAAAAGGATGGCAAAGGGAAAAGGGATGACAATAGACGGTGAGCTTCAGGCTGATGCCGCACTTGTTTTGTCAACTGCGAAAAAGAAGATAAAAGGGGATGTTGGTGATGTTGCGGGCAGGGCGAATGTGCTCATATTCCCTGACCTTGATGCTGGAAACATCGCATACAAGCTGACGCAGATACTCGCAGGCGCAAGTGCGTACGGCCCCATCCTGCAGGGATTCCAAAAGCCTCTGAGCGATCTTTCGAGAGGCGCGACTGTCGAGGACATCGCGGGCGCGATAGCCATAATCGCATTGATGACGAAGCGGTGGCGCGAATGAATGGTGGCTCGAATGAATAAGATACTTGTGCTAAACTGCGGAAGCTCTTCAATTAAATACAATTTGTTTGACAGGAATTTCGAGAGTTTGCTGTCAGGCATAGTCGAGCGCATAGGAGAAAAGGCAGAACTGGTGCATCGCAAGGATGACAGGACGCTTAAGAAAAAAGTGGATGTGAAGAGCCACAAGCAGGCGATCGGCCTTATGATCAAGCTGCTCCATGACCCGGATTGGGGCGCCATAACAAGGGTGAGCGAGATCTCGGTGGTCGGCCACAGAATTGTGCATGGGGGCCAGATGTCCAAAACCGGGCTGGTGTCTGGAGCCGCACTCAAATATCTCGAGGAATTCAAGATGCTCGCCCCGCTGCATAACCCGCACAACATAACCGGCATAAAGGCAGCGAAAAAGATGATGCCGAGAGTCCCGCAGGTGATGGTCTTCGACACCGCGTTCCACCAGACGATGCCGAGAAAGGCGTACATGTACGGCCTGCCCTATACTTTCTTCGACAAGTACGCGGTTCGAAAGTATGGGTTCCACGGGACATCCCACAAATACGTCGCGCAAATGGCGGCCCGGATGCTTGGAAAGAAAAAGCCGAATTTGATAACCTGCCATCTGGGAGCCGGCTCGAGCATCACCGCTGTGAAAGCCGGGCTTTCAATCGACACGAGTATGGGGATGACCCCGCTCGAAGGGGTGATGATGGGCACGCGGACAGGGGACATCGATCCGGCGGTGGTGCAGTACCTCGTGAAGAAGTATGGCTTTGATTATGACGGGCTGTTCAACATCATGAATTTCCAGAGCGGGCTTCTCGGGATATCCGGAGTGAGCAAGGACGTGCGCGTGATCGAGGGACGGGCGAAGAAAGGGGACGAGAGATGCAGGCTCGCCCTCGAGATGTTCTGCTACCGTGTCGCGAAATACATAGGCGCTTACGCAGTCTCCCTCGGGAAAGTGGATGCGATAGTTTTCACGGCAGGCATTGGCGAGAATTCGGCATCCATACGGAAGGAGATATGCTCCTATCTTGGGATAATCGGAGTGAAGCTTGATTCAAGGAAAAACCGGAATGCTGGTGGAAGGATCAGAATGGAAATCAGAAAAGAAACTGACATCAGCGCAAAGGGTTCGAAAGTCAGGGTGCTCGTTGTGCCGACGAACGAGGAGCTTATGATAGCGCGCGAGGCTGCGGCGGTCGTGACACACTCCCAGGGCTAAAGCCCGGGACTTCTGGCGAAGTGCGGAAGGCGGAAGCGTGTCACGGAGTTTATACTAGAAAAAAGATTTCGGGTGCGCTCTTCTCGGTTGAAACGAAGCTTCCGCGCACCCTGGGAGTGTGAAGGGAATATGAAAGATGTTTTGGGGCTTGGTGTAGATATAGTCGATGTACGGATGATGGCACGTATCATCGCAGGAAAAGCGGGGAAGAGCTTCATAAAAAAAACATTCACCAGCAAGGAGATCGCGTATGCAAAGGGGAGCGCCCAAACTCTTGCCGCCATTTTCGCGGCAAAGGAGGCGGCATTCAAGGCTTTTGGTACAGGCTGGCTGAACGGGAATTTAGTGGAAGTGGCGCATGGGAGAAATGGAGCGCCAAGCCTGAAGCTGCACGGAAAAATGGAAACGTTGGCAAAGAAAATGAAAATAAAGAGGGCGCTTGTCAGCCTCTCTTATACGGAAAGCAGCGCGATTGCGGCAGTGATTGTTTCGGAATGATTGAAAGGCTCAGAAATCCCATTAAACTCATCTGCTTCTTGTCGCTGATGCTTGTCGCAAGCCTTATAAATCTTGTTACAGTATTATTAATAATCTATTAATATTGGTGTAACAGATGGAAGTAAAAAAAAGTCCGAAAGGCCTTTCTGACAAAGAGATGGAGATTGTCTCCTATCTAGAACTTGAAGGAAAACGGTTCTTCATTAAAGCCGATGTCAGCAAGTTCTTCAAGTCAGTTAACGAGCTCAATGTCTACATCTACAGGCTGAAAGAAAAAAAGAGGATTGTCAGGATAAACAAAAGAAAATATTACCTTATACCGATACAGGCTTACAGAGGTTGGGTCGAACACCCTTTTATCGTGGCTGATGAGATGTTCAATGGCAAGAAGTATTACATCGGAGGCAAGGCAGCTGCAAATTATTGGGGTATCATCGACCAGCTGCCCGGAGTGATTGACGTCTTTTCAAGGAAAAAACAAGGCAGGATGAAAATCCTTGGATCGGTTTTTAAATTCAGGAGAGTCAGGAAAATGGGCAGGACGGCAAAGAGAAAGATAAAAGACCACGGTTTTCTCATAGCTTCAAAAGAGGAGAGCGAAAAATGGAAAGAATAAACGAAGCAAAGCTGAGGAACATCGCAGCTGAAACAGGATTTAACATCATATATCTGGAGAAGGATTATTTCCTTACAGTGTTCCTGTATTGTCTGAAAGATTTTGAAGGGATTTATTTCAAAGGAGGCACGGCCCTCAACAAGATATTTCTTGAGCATACGCGGCTGTCTGAAGACCTGGATTTCACATCTGCCATTCCAATAGCGAGCGTAAAGGAAAAAGTCGAGGAAATTATAAAGCAGGATAAAGATCATTTCATAAGCGCAGAATATGAGAACGAAAAGGAGGGGTTTGTGAGGATCCGGGTATTCTACCGCAGTTATTTCCAGAAGGACACCTACATCATTCTGGACATCAACAGGAAAGGTACCGTCCATCTGGAAACACAGAAGAAAAAGGTAAACAACTTTTATGGGCTTGATTTCGATATTACTGTCATGAACATAAATGAAATGGCTGCTGAAAAGATGCGGGCAGCCATAACTAGAAACAAGCCAAGGGATTATTTTGACCTCTACTTCATCCTGAAAAAATATGATGTTGATATGCAGCTGGTGAAAAAAAAGGTCGAGGAAGCTGAGAAAGAATTCGATATTGAAAAGATTTTTAAAAGCGCAAAGAAGATTTACTCGCATTGGGATGAAGACATCGGAAAGCTCACAAACAGGGAGTTGTCGTATATCGAATGTATAAGGTATCTACATAGGAAATTGCGACAGGTGCCTGAAAAGAAAAAAGCATGAAAGGAAAAATTAATTGGAACGCTCACTTCTTCTCTTTCATCGTGCGCCACGCAAAGGCGCTTTCTTTATTTCTTTTATAGAAGCGCAAAACTATTTGAGAGATGAAGATTTGGACCTTCGGAGCCAGCCTGCAGAGGCGGGCTCCAAACCACCTTGAGTTGCTGTGGTCAAAAGCCATGGTGATAAGCATCAAGGAAAAGGTGCAACGAGATTGCATTAGGTGATGATAAGGAAGACGAATTACCCTGAATCACTGTAGAAGTGTCGAAAGAAGAATAGAACGATGTCAAAACCAGGGTCTGATTTAAGCTCTGGGATAAGTTCAAGGGAAATCTGCTTACTGCTTGAACGGCATCCGGCATGAAGGTGACGTGATCCTTATTTGGGCTCTTGAATGGAACGTGGGAACCTGTAGTCTTGATGTGAAGGGAAAAGTCGGAGATGGAAGACCCATTGAGATGAAAGTACCGAGGCGGGACACAGGGGCGGAGCAATCCGTAGTAGCGATGAAGTCTGCGAAAGCAGATGTAGCCAAGGGGTTGCGTTATCCAGCTTTGGTTGCTGGACAACCACTGCAAATGGAATGAAGCCAGTTATGCCATTAGTTGGTCAAAACTTCACGTCCTGATGTTGTGGGAGGAACCAATGAGCAAAGCAAAATTGAAGGAGGTACCTATGAAATCTTTTAGTATATCCCAAGAAGAGATTTGGGAAGCTTACAAACAGGTGAAGAAGAATAAAGGAGCAGCCGGGGTAGATTCCCAGTCAATAGAGGAATTTGACAAGAAAGTGAATGACAACCTCTACAAGATTTGGAATCGGATGTCTTCAGGAACATACTTTCCTCCACCAGTACGTACAGTAGCAATACCAAAAGATGATGGGAAAAGTCAAAGGAAATTAGGAATTCCGACAGTGGCAGATAGAGTGGCTCAGACAGCCGTAAAGATGCGTCTTGAGCCATTGGTTGAGCCGCATTTCCATCCTGATTCGTTCGGATACAGACCAAACAAATCAGCACATGACGCATTAGGGACAGCACGTGAGAGGTGCCAACGCTATGATTGGGTCATTGATCTTGACATCAAGGGTTTCTTTGACAACCTTGATCACGACTTGGTTATTCAATCAGTGAAGAAATTCACAGACGAAAAATGGATTCTTCTCTACATTGGGCGGTGGCTCAAAGCACCGGCTCAATCAGAGGATGGAACATTGACACCAAGAGACAAAGGAACACCCCAAGGGGGCGTTATCAGCCCCTTGCTTGCAAACATCTTCCTGCATTTCTCATTCGACACTCCTATGAAAGAGAATTTTCCGGATGTGCCCTTTGAGAGATATGCGGATGATGTTATTGTACACTGTAAGTCAGAACGGCAGGCATTATTTGTCAAAAGTTTCATTGAGGAAAAGTTGGCTGGATGCAAACTGGAACTACATCCCGAGAAGACAAAGATTGTCTATTGTAAGGATGATGCTCGGCAGGGCTCATATCCAGATGAAAAGTTTGATTTTCTTGGATATACTTTCCGAGCCCGCCAAGTGAAAAAGGAAGGGAAGAAAATCTTCGTAGGTTTTACCCCGGCAGTTAGCAACAAAGCCAAGAAGTCAATGAATCGACAAATGAGAAGCTGGCAGGTTCACCTACACAGTGACAAAAGTTTGGAGGAGATTGCGCGTTTTGTCAATCCAAGCATACGCGGTTGGATTAACTATTACGGCAAGTTCTACAAGACTGCTCTTTGCCGGCTTTTCAACCTTTTCAATGTCACCCTTACAAGATGGGTGATGAGGAAATACAAAAGATTTCGTCGTCATAAAACAAGAGCAAGATATTGGCTTGGTCACGTTGCAAAACGTGAGCCCGACCTATTCGCTCACTGGCGTCTATTAGGTATCAGACCTGCAGTTGGATAATGGGAGCCGTATGAGCTGAGAGGTTCACGTACGGTTCTGAGAGAGTCTAGGGGTGCGATTCCCCTGGACCACTCACCTCTCTTGTATTTTCCAAATCGTTTACTTACAGCTAGCGCTGGAACCACAATCCTCTTTCTTTGTTCTTTCGCTCGCCTTTCACGCATTGTTTTCACTTATCCACTATCAGTTTTCCTTTATGGTAAATTTTTCCTCCTTGGATATCTGTTGCGATTTTTCCGCAATCTCCATTGAGGTGGATTTCCCCGCCTTTCATGCCTTCGCCGGCTTCGGCTCTTACATCGCCTTCGATTATTATACGACCCCCACGCATACTCTTTCCGATTGTCATAATCGCTATCTCTTTCACAATGATTTCTCCAGCCTCCATCTCACTTCCGACGTCCCAACCAGCTTCTACGGTGATTCGGCCTCCCCTCAGGCCGCTGCCGACGCGCCATGCTGTTCCTCTCACCAGCACGGTTCCCGCAATCATCTCCTGTCCCAAACAAAATCCGCCATCGCCATCAATAATCAGGTTTTTTGTATTCCAGTACCCCAAACGATAAACCTCACGGCCTAAGTCTTTCGTAACAAGCGTGTAACTCCTGTGCCGGCCATGGTTGACCAGGGCGCTTAGGAAAAGACCCGCTTTGTAGTCGAAATTCTCCTCGTTCTTGAAAACGACCACCATGCGGCTGAATTTTGCCACATCTCCAGGCGTGCATTGAAGGCCTTCAAGCATGCTAAGGCAAAGCTTGTATTGCCCCGGCACGAAGCCGTGGGTAGGCGTATCCAAGACCCTTCTGAATCTATCCAGGATCGGCTCAAGTTTCTCGTCTTTTTTGACCTCGGCTTTCCTTATTTCTTTCTTCTCTTCCTTCTTATACTGCCCGAACCTTTTACGCGCCGCGAGTTGCGGAATCTGGATATTGCTATGCTGTTCTGTTGTGGGTCTTTGCTTCATTGCAATCACTTGTCGAATATCAGTTTTCTTTTATGAAAGATTTTCCCATGGGTAATATCTCCGATCGATTCAATCCCGCCTTCGATGTGGATTTCGCCTCCTTCCATACAATCTCCAACCAAGGCCGCGTTTCCTTTCACAATTATTTCTCCGCCTTCCATCATTTCTCCAGCATCTTCCGCATCTCCTTCAACAATAATTTCCCCTCCTTTCATGCCGTAGCCTACACTGCCTGTACATCCTTTTATCACGACTCTCCCGCCGTTCATCTTATCTCCGACTGCACCATTCGTTCCTCCCTCCACAATAATCTCACCGCGTTTCATTTCCCTTCCCAGCCAGACTCCCACGCCTCCCATTACTCTGATTTTTTTCCTGTTGTAATGGCCTAGGTAATCGAAAAGGCAGTCAAGATGATTCACATGAATTTTATACGCCGGGTCTTTCCCGCCATTTATCAGCGCACTGAGAAAAAGCCCGGCCTTTCCTGGAAAATCTTCTTCATCCACGAACTCCGCAAGCATCACGCTGAATTCCTCTATGTCTTTTGAGGAATAACGCATTTTTCTCAGCTGCTCTGACAGTGCAGAATGAAGCTTCCCGCAATCATCATAATGAACCTCTTTGACAGATTTGAAGCAACTTCTCCACAAAGCCCTGAACTGCTCGAGCATCGTATTATTTTTTACGTCGAGTTTCCGGTCTTCTTTTTTCTCCTCTGTTTTGAATTTCCTGAAGTGCCTGCTCGCTGCGAGTTGCGGGACCTGGATACTTGGTTCTTGTTTTGTTGTCTGCTTTTTTTTCATGACCATTCACTTGTCCACTATGAGTTTTCCCTTGTGATATACTGACTGACCTTTGACTTTGCTAAAATCTTCGATGTTGCCACCGATATAGATCACGCCTCCATTCATTTTATCTCCTATCCAGCCCCGTACATCGCCATCGATTGTTATCAGCCCACTATTCATTTTGGTTCCGATTTCAGCATTAATATAACTTCCAGCATTTCCCGCCACATGGATCTCTCCACCCGCCATGGCCTCACCCATAAATGCCAGCACATCCCCATCTATATATATTTTCCCGTTTCCCATCAGATGACCGACGTTATGGATTACGTTGCCTTTAACTAATATCTCGCCTCCGTCCATATAATCCCCGCAATCATATGCGTCCCCGTCTATAATAATTTTTCCCCCCAACATGCTCCTGCCAGTTTCTTCTCTTGTGTTTCCTTTTACATGGATCAAACCAGACCTCATAGAAGATCCGCAGTGTGTTCCAACATCCCCTACCACTGTAATTATCTTCCCAGGGTTATTGGTGCCAAGAAAATCCATGCGGCTTTCCAAATGGGAAGTTTGTATAATATAATGATCGTCATGACCATGATAAATCAGGAAATTCAGGAATGCAGCGGCTCCATAGGAGAAACCATCTTCATGCTGAAACTTGCCGAGAATAATGCTGAATCGCTCAATATCCGATGCAGAATACGAAATCCCTTCGATCAGCGAACTGAGGATCTGATTTGGATCCCTATGGTAAAGCAACTTTCGATACTTATTCCAGACACCAGATAACTTCTCAAGGGTCTCGTTTTCCTCGACCTGAGCTGATCTGATTTCATGCTCATTTTCCTTTTTATACTGCCCGAACCTCTTGCTGGCTGCGAGTTGCGAAGCCGGAATTTTCTTTGGCTGTTCTGGTTTTCTTTCCTGCATTTCAACCACTAGTTCACCATCATTTTTTATTTCGGAATTTCGATAACTGTCTTCAGCCCGTCTCCATAGAAACGTGGCATATCGACTATCAGCCTCCCCTTGTGAAATATCTTTCCGCCGCCGAAGTCCCTAATAATTCCGGGGATATCTCCGCCGATGTGTACCTCCCCGTCCCGCATCCACCTGCCAAGCTCTTCACTCACACTGCCACCGATGCGGATTACTGCCCCATCGTTACACATTCCTGCTGTTATTACATTCCCTCCTACTGTGATGTCGCCCTGGGATACATTAGCAACATTTTCGCAATCACCTGAAACAACTATTTTGCCTCCTGAAGTGCCAAACCCGATTCCGCAATAGGAGCCGCTGGTCTGGTGTCCCTTTCGTATGCGGCCATTAACAATAATCTCTCCTCCCCTCATCTGGCTTCCTGCACCATCACAATCCCCATGGATGATGATGCGGCCGCCCCTCATGTCCTGCCCAACGTGCCCGCCCCAACCGTGGACGGTTATCAAGCCATCTTTCATCCTATTGCCTATCGAATCAACGTCACCGACAATCGTGATGTTCTTGGTATTCTCAAATCCCAGATATGGAAAATCACCGTCTGTGTGGTTCAGGGGGAGCAGGTATTCCGTTTCCCTGCCTGCTTTGATGAGTGCGCTAAGGTATGCAGAGATTTCGAGCTTTGGCCCAGCCTCTTTATCGAACCTGTTTATGGATGAGCAAAAAGCCGCTACATCCTCTGCTGAATAATCAAGCTCCAATGCAGAGTTCCGTATCCAATTATATATGGAATAGAACCGGCGCATATCATACTGTTCGTTCGACCAACCTGCCCGCGGCTTTATTTTTATCTCTTGAAAAAGCGAAACGAGTCGTTTGAAGTTTTCGCTCTCAACACTGCGATCAGCTTTCCTTTCTTCCTTCTTCTCCTCTTTCTTGTACTGCCCGAACCGTTTGCTGACTGCGAGTTGCGGAACGTCCGTTTGCTGTTCTGGTTTTGCCATTGTTGTCTCTCGCATAAAAATCACTTGTCCACTATGAGTTTCCCCTTGTGGAAGATTTTACCATGAATGACATCTCCGATTGAGCCGATTTCTCCTTCGACGTGGATCTCGCCGCCTTCCATGTCTGAACCAACAATTGCTAGTACGTCTCCGTGAAGTTTTACTTCCCCTCCTTCCATTAATACGGCCAGCATGAAAACCGTTCCGTGAAGGATAAGTCTTCCTCCTTTCATCATTGATGCTGCAGAACGAACATCTCCAATAACCATGATCTCCTTAGTATTATAAATTCCGATATTTTTAGGGGGATCAATGAAATGCGAAGTTTGAATAATGTATTTATCATCCTTGCCGCTATTGGTGAGTGCACTCAGAAAATGTCCTAGCTTAGCTGAAAACGAACTCTCTTCCTGGGATGCTGCCAGCGCTATTGAGAACAGTTCAACGTCCTTCGGAGTATATCTGATGTCTCGTAACATATAGCAGAATTTTCTGTAATTTTCCATATCTACATTATTTCCCAAGTCATAATCAAAATTACATTCTCTCCAAACCTTCTTGATTTTCTCTACTGTCTTGTTTTCGTTAATGACCTGCGTTCTTACTGGTTTTGCTTCTTCCTTCTTATATTTCCCAAACCTCTTGCTGGCTGCGAGTTGCGAAACGCGCGTTTGTTGTTTTCGTTCTGTTCGTTGTTCCTGCATTCAAATCACTTATTTACAATCAGCTTTCCCTTGTGAAAGATTTTTCCGTGCTTTACATCTCCGATCGAGCCGATCTCTCCTTCTACAGAAATACTTCCTCCATCCATGCCCCATCCAACCTGGTGTGCATTCTTTCTGATAATCACATTTCCGCTTTTCATATGATTACCAGCATGGAGGTACACGTTCCCTTCAACGATTATCCTCCCTCCTTCCATGAAATAAGCCACTCTGTTAGCGTGTCCTTGGACAACGATGCTCCCGGTTTTCATATAAGATCCTGCACGGTCGACGTCTCCTATGATTATAATGTCCTTATGATTCTCGATTCCAATACGTTGGATGGGCTCGTGGAATTGCCTCGTGGAAATGATATATTTTTCATCTTTCCCGCCATTAATGAGTGCACTCAAGAATACGCCCGCCTTTGTCGAAAAAGAATCCTCTTCTTGGAATTCCGCCAGCACTATCGCGAAGAGCTCGACATCATTCGCAGTATATCCGACATTGCTAAGCATACTAAGGAATTTTCTATGGGACGATATGTCGACATTATCCTTTGCCTCCCAGTCATATCTGCATTCTCTCCACACCTTCTTGATCTCTTCTAGCGTCTTATTTTCACTGATGTTTTGCGTTCTAACCCTCTTTGCCTCTTCCTTCTTATATTTCCCAAACTTCTTGCTGGCTGCGAGTTGCGAAACGCGTGCATGCTGTTTTGATTTTGCTTGTTGTTCTTGCATTGTAATCACTTATCGACTATGAGTTTTCCCCTGTGGAAAATTTTTCCGTGGATGACATCACCGATCGACCCGATATCTCCTTCGATGTGGATTTCCCCACCTTTCATTACCGTTCCAACTCTGTATCCGGCATTTTCGAGAACTATGATCTTACCGCCCCTCAGTTCGCATCCAAGCAAGTCTCCGGCATTTCCTTCAATATTAATGCATCCGTTTCTCATAGCATTACCGGCATAATTTCCAATGTTCCCTCTGACACTGAGGCTTCCATCTCTCATATGGGAGCCAACATAATGCCCAATATTTCCATTCACAATTATATTTTTTTTATTGTTAAATCCTAAAATATCAGGGACTGACTCCATATGCCGGGTATGAACCATATAGTCGCGATCCTTCCCGTAATTGATAAGGACGCTAAAGAAAAGACCTGCTTTCTCGGATTCCTGACCCTGAAACTCCACCAGCGCGATGCTGAATTCCTCGACCTCTCTTGCAGTGAACTTTATACCTCTTAAAAACCGATGTACATATTTGTAATCTTCGGGAATTCCTGAATCAGGTGTGTCACAGGCTCTCCAGCGGGCACACATCTCCTTGATTGTTTCGGTTTTCTTTACATCAGCTTCCCTAACTTCTTTCTTCTCCTCATCCTTGTATTTCCCAAACCTCTTACTCGCCTCAGTCCTCGCAATCTCTTCCCGTGCTAACCGTGCCTGTTTCATCCCCTCGCCTCCGCGAAATGGGCGAAATTCCTTTTCGTCTGCTCAATGATGATGTTCGGGATATCCTTCTCATCCTCAATCTCGTGCACGTTTATCTTTTCGCTAAATTCCTTGATTTCCTGCTCAAAGCCGTGCGTTAAGACGACTGTTGCGCGGTTGAGTTCTGCCCTTTCTTCAAAGAGGCTGAGCACTTCGCCAAGATTATAGATTCCTCCGTCTGTGAACATCAGCACATCTATGGATTCTGCCTTGAATACATCGTCAGGAACTCCGATTGACAGCTCCTTCTTTATCGCCTCTCTTGGCAGCCTCCGCATGCTGTATTCCGGATTCTTCGCATAGAGCTCAGCCATCTCAGGCCCGAGCATCTTCCTTACCATCTCAATATCAACAACCGTTCCGCCGCCTTGAAAAGCGCTTATGGCTCCGAGCGAATGGTCGAGTTCCCGTGTATATGGCAGATAGAATGACTGGCTGCTGAAATTTATCACCCCTACAGAAGACCCATGCAGATGGTAAGAGCGCGCTGCGCAATATGCTCCCAGCACGGCATAGGACTTCCTCTGGTCCGGAACCGGCATGCTTCCGCTTGAATCTATCACGACCAGCAGGTGCGGGACCTTGTAATCAGTGCTTTTTATCGGCCTGTGCTCTATCCGTATGCTCCGCGTTATTCCCGGAAGAATCTTCCCTCCAGAACTCCCAGGAAGCGCAAGGCCCGGGTCTTTGCACGGCCTCCATTTCTCGGTATCGCTCCATGTTCGTATCGTTGATTCTGTCTCAAGCAGCTTTTTGCTTATCACAAGCGGGTAGTTCATCGAAAGCTGTTTGTAGTAATCGAGCACGTCCTGGTCAACCGGAAGCTCTCCGCCAGATGTCCCTATTGTTATCGCCTGCGGAAGCTGGGGAAGTTTGGTTCCATTCTCTTTCAGCCATTCTTTGAGTTTGTCGAATTCCCGCTTAGTTATCTTTCCTGAAATCTCTCTGAGGGCTTCTTTCATATCTTCAGGAGATGCGTTCTGAAGAATGCCTTTGAGTTCCATGTCCGAAGGGCCAAATCCATTGCAACTTCCTTTTGCACCACCGTATTTCTTTAGCATATCCACAATGATGTTCCCGAAAGTCCAGATGCCAAGCCGCATAGCTTCAACATTCTCATTCAGGAAATCAATCTCTTTCATGCGCTCAAAATTTTCTTTGAGTTCTGGTTTCAGTTTGTATTCCCTCTGCGCCTGATGATGGAGATACGCAAGCATGACTGCCCGGACATTTGTATTGAGCTCATCTCCTTCCAGCCCGGCCTGGCACGCCTTCCTTATGTCAAGAATCTGGTTAGTCCTCTGTTCCTTGAGCACGCTGTCCAGGTCATCTGCCATATCCGCATATGTCTGGAGCACGAAGCCCCGTGTTTCCTGGTCCTGTTTGTCAAAGAAATCATCAATCATCTTCGCAGCGAGTATGAGCGTTCCGAGCGTGCGTGGGAATGTCATGTAATGCCCTATCTCATGGATGAGTATCCCTTCAAGGCACTGATCAGATGTTATCCCACCCTTCCTACTGGTCTCATCAACAAAATTCTTGTCAACAAGCGTTTCTCGCTTCTTGAAATCATAGCATGCTCCGCCATCCAGCTTATCAACTACTTTCGGCTCTTTGAGCGAAGGATAATGGTAATGCCCGCGTGCTTTTTCCCAAACTGGTATGAGGTTTTTCATTAGTCGTCACCTGTGATAAGGATTCCTTTGTGGATGATTCTGCCGCCAGATATCCGACAATCATCAAATTCCCCCATTTCTCCATTCACACGAATCTCGCCGCCTTTCATCAAATTTCCGATTTCATCTCCTGCGTTTCCATTTACAATTATTTTTCCACCTCGCATGCTATTTCCTATTGTGTCTCCAGCATTGCCAAGCACATGGATTTCTCCTTTAAGCATTTTTTCGCCAAGATCATTTCCGACATCCCCGACAACTTTTATCCGTTTTGTGTTTTTATACCCGAGCGATGCAATGCGCCACCAGGGCGATTCAATGAACTGGATTTCCTGTGTATTTATCATGAAATCGTTTCCACGTGTGCTGTTGATGAGAGCGCTAATGAACAATCCTGGTTTTACAAGGCTATCTACAAGGCTATCGCCTTTTTTTATGCATTTCGGCAGCCTGCTACAAAAAGCCGCTACTTCATATTTTGTACAATGAATTTTGCGCAATGCGACCAACATTAACCGGTATACATCTTCTGGCATAAAATCTGGATTAAAATAAGAAATAAAACGGATTTTCCCGTATATCTCCAGCAGTTGTTCGACCTTTTTTTCATCATGGCCTTTCAGGCCCGGTTCACGGACTGGCTTTTGCTCTTCGGTTTTGTATTTCCCGAACCGCTTGCTGGCTGCCAGTTCCTCAATTCCGATCCGTTGCCATGTTTTTGGCTTTTCTGCCCGTCCATTCCTCTGCATTTTTTACCTCAGTTTGATATCCATCTTGTCCAGTGTTGCTCCGGGATAGGATTTCGGTTTGTCAACTATGAGTTTTTCCTTGTGAAATATTTTTCCGCCATGGAACTCCTTCATCATTTCAGGAATTTCGCCTCCAATGTGTATTTCCCCATCCCACATCCATCTCCCGATTTCATCAGTCACATCACCATTGATGCGGATTGTTGCACCGTTGTTTCGCATCCCGACTTTTTTTACACTTCCTCCTATCGTGATGTCACCCTGCGACACATTCATCACATTTTCGCAATCACCTGAAACAACTATTTTGCCTCCTGAGGTGCCAAAACCGATACCGACATAACCTCCGCTGTAATTCGCCCCTTTTCGAACGCTGCCTTTCACTATTATCTCCCCTCCTTCCATTTGATTGCCTATACTCTCGCAATCGCTCTCTATGATGATCTGGCCGCCTTTCATTCCCTGGCCGACATCCTCCACGAATCCGTGGACGACTATGGTTCCGCTCCTCATCTCCTCTCCGACAGAATGGATATCCCCGATTATCGTGACATTCTTTTTGTTTTCATATCCCAGATAAGGGAAATCACCATCCGTGTGATTCAAGGGGAGCATATATTCCATTTCTTTTCCAGCATTGACGATTGCGCTTAGGAATGCCGAAACCTCAAGCTTCGGCCCGCTTCCGCCATCGATTCTGTTGAGTGCCTGGCAAAAAGCAGCGACATCAGCGGCAGTGTAATCGAACTGCTTAGAAGAACGCAGTATATGATCATATATCGAATAAAATTTTCCTCTGTCATAATAATCCTGCGACCAACCACTCCTCGGTTTTATTTCTATTTCTTTTAGGAAAAATGACATGAGCCGCTTGTATCCTTCCCCTACAGTAACGTCTGCTTCCCGCACTTCTTTTCTCTCCTCCTTCCTGTACCTTTCAAACTTTTTGCTCGCTGCGAGCTGTGGAACGCGCGTTTGCTGTTCAGGTTTTGTTCGTTGTTCCAGCATAAAAATCACTTATCCACTATGAGTTTTCCCTTGTGAAAGATTTTTCCATGCTTGATATAATCCACATTGCTTCTGGCGATGCTTTCAATATTTCCTTCGATGTAAATCTGTCCGCCTTTCATATCTGCTCCAACAGAATGACTAGTATTTCCTTGGATGATTATAATTCCTGTTTTCATTGAAGATCCAACTTCGTATCCTGCGTCGCCTTCCACTGTGATGGAACCGCCATTCATATCAATTCCGACGTAGTTAGTCACACTTCCTTTCACTAAAATGCTTCCTTTCGACATTTCACATCCTAAACCAGATCCAGCATTTCCAATCACAATAATATTTTTTGAGTTTCGGTAGCCAAGATAATTAAGCTCAAATGCAATGTGCTGTGTATGAACAATGAAATCTCTCTCCATGCAATTGTTGATCATGGCGCTTAAGAGAAAACCCGCTTTATCTCCAACGCCATCCCACTTCTGGAAGACGTTTGGAAGCACTGCTAAGGAAAAGCCCTCTATATCTTTTGCCGTCATGGGCATTCCTCTTAACGCTATGAGGGCGTTTCGGTAGTTTCTTTTCTTCCCTTCACTAGGGTCATTGCCAAGGTCTACACAGGAGAATTCAAATTTCTCCCAAACTTTCCGAAGTTGCTCGAGCTTCTCATTTAATTTTCTTTCTGGTTCTCTAATCGTCTGTTTATTTTCTTTCCTATATCTGCCAAACCTTTTGTCCGCTGCCATTTCCGTTGTATCATTCCCAGCGCTTTTTTGCTTCAGCTTTTCCGCCATCCTCATCCCTCCTCGTAAAACGCCTTCTTCTCGCCTTCGCACGCCTGCCGCACGAGGTCCTTCATCAGGGGGTGGTCATGGTCTGATTCCTTCAGGCTCACGCTCTCCCCATCGCCCATATCAGCCTTCTGGGCCTTCATCTCATCTCCGCTCAGGTCCTGCTTCTGCAGCCTTGCGATGAAGTTCTTCATCGGCTGTATGGTTTTTGCATAGCGGCCGAACACTTCATCGGCCAGGGTCTTGGCAAGATGGATCATCTCGTTGTCTTCGCGCTGGTCATTGCCGTGCTTGTTCTTGTAGTCATCGGTGAAATCTGCCTTATGCGCAAAAACGTGGGGAAGCACGAAACGGACATGGTCAAGCTTCACTTCATCCTCACCAAGGAACCACGCCAGCGCCTGTGCGTAATCCTCAACCGCCATCGCGCTTCTCGGGCTGAAGCTGTGCAGAACGCTCACGCCAGCATAATGCTGGTCATGGGTATCCATGCTCGAAGGGTCGGATCTGCGTTTTGTCCCGTATTGGACAGAATAATTTATCTCTGCCATGAACGCCTGATGGAAAAGCATGGCATCGTTATCAAAGCCAAGCTCCCGGATATTCCCGACAATGCCTTCTTTCTCTTCGCGTGTCAGCCTGCCATCGATTGCCCGCCCTTTTAGCACTGCCTTGTAATCATCATACCCTTTTGCGAGCGCATCAAGTGCTGCCTGTGTGTAATCCTGCCTGCACAGCTCGGATACAACGCGCAAGCGCGCTTCATTCATTTCATGGATGACCATTGTTGTGAAAAATCCTTCTTCAGTCACCAGGTCCATCCTGTCTTTAAGAGCAGGAAGGAATCCGTTCTCATGGCTGCCGGTACGCTCGTTCATGGTTATGAATGTTGGTTTTTTTCCTTCGTAGAGCGATCGGTTCTGGTAGTTCCATCTACCGGTATCTATTCCCTGCAATATCACATCCTGCGAATCATACGGTAGCCTGTTGCCCTCATCAACATTGATGACATCCAGTCCGAATGTTCCCTGCCATACGACTTCCTCAACACCTTTGGCCAGTTTCCCGTAGTGCGGCCTTGCCACGATCTTCTCTTCGTACTTCTGCGGGTTTCCCCGAAGCTCCATCGCATCATAAAGGTCATAAGGAATGCCCGAAAGCCTTGCAGAAAGTATCTTGGCGCCAGTGGTCTTTCCCCACCCGGGCTCTCCCACGAGCAGATGGTTCCTGTCCAGCAGGTATGTAAGTGTCATCAGCACAAGGTTTTTGTGCATCAGTTTTCCGTGCGGCCCTTCACGGAGCGGCTCAAAATGGTAGTTCTGTGCGATGTCTGATATTATCGAATATAGCTTCTCGCGTGGTTGCATTGTTTTCTGTCTGCCCATTAAGTCACCTTTAGATGTTTTTGTTTATGATTAATTATGTGTATAAACGTTTTTAAATGTTGGTAAAATAAGAATTATATGTTTAAGCATTTCATTCTTTTAAAATAACATATATTTCTTAAAAAGGACAAACCCAGGTTGATACTTATGGAAATCGACAAGAACCAGTTGCGGAAAGAATTCGGCAAGGAATGGGAGAAGCATTACAAGCTGAAATCGCTAATCGAGCGGGGATTTTCGCGAAGGAAATGCAAATCCTGCGGGCGCGCATTCTGGAGCATCGAAGAGCGCGAGCGCTGCGGCGACTCATCATGCATCGGCTACCAGTTCATAGGCTCCACTCCTGTGAAAAAGAAGCTTGGCTACATCGACACATGGAAAGCGATCGAGAAATATTTCACCAAGAACGGGCACGGGTATGTCAAGCCTTACCCTACCGTAGCAAGATGGAGAGACGACCTCTATTTCACAATCGCCTCAATCAATGACTTCCAGCCTTATGTGGTGAACGGCGAACTCGACCCACCCCACAACCCGCTCATCGTGCCACAGCCATGCATCCGGTTCCCGGACATCAGCAATGTCGGGGTGTCAGGCAGGCACTATACGAACTTCGTGATGATCGGCCAGCACGCGTTTAATACGCAGAAGACAGGATTATTCTACTGGAAGGATGAAGCCATTCTCCATGACCTGAACTACCTGAATGCGCTCGGCATCCCGGAAAAGGAGATCGTGTTCCAGGAAGATGTCTGGGCAGGCGGAGGGAACTACGGCCCGAGCATCGAATATTTCGTTCGCGGGCTCGAGCTTGGGAACTGCGTTTTCATGCAATATGAAACCACCCCAACTGGAAACCGAGAACTGGAAACCAAGGTCATAGATATGGGTGCTGGCCTCGAGCGGCTCACATGGATCACTTCCGGGGACCTGACAAGCTATGAATCGGTTTTCGGCTCGGTCATAAAAGAGATGAAAAAGGAGGCTGGCGTTTCTGTCCCAAAGGACCTTTTTGAAAAATACTCAAAGCTCGCAGGCTCCTTAAACGAAGACGAAGTCGCTGACCTTGAAAAAGAGAAAGAGCGCGTGGCAGCGATTCTCGGCATCAGCAAAAAAGAGCTTTTCGAGACCATCCTTCCGCTTCAGGCCCTTTATGCTTCAGCCGACCATCTGAAGACCCTTTTATTTGCAGTCACCGATGGGATGCTCCCATCGAACGCAGGAGGGGGGTATAACATCCGGATGCTTCTGCGGAGAGTGTTCGGTTTCAGCTCCCAGTTCGGCTACAGCCTTGATTATCCGAAGATCCTGGAACAGCATGCAAAGCACCTCGGATATATCTTCCCGCATCTGAAAGAGGGCGTTGGGACCACCGTGGACGTTCTCGAAGAAGAGAAGAGGCGATATGATTCCACAAAGGAAAAGGCAAGGCAGACTGTCATCAGCATCGTGAAGAGAGCCAAAGGAAATCAGGAAGGCGTCAGCAACAAAGAGCGCGAAGAAGGCGGCACCATATCCACGCAAGACCTGATCACCCTCTACAAGTCGAATGGCATACCGGCTGAATATGTCGTGGAGGTCGGGGCTGAGAACGGGGTCGATGTGCACATGCCCGGCAATTTCTACACGCTCGTGAAGGAAGGGGAAGGGGAATCAGCAGGCGCATCAAGGGCGCCAGAGACAAAAATCCTCGCAGCAGAAGCAGTCGCGTTCCCGAAGACAAAAGACCTTTTCTACACGGAAAAAGACAGGTTCGAAGCGAAAGTTCTCGGCATAATCGCCGACAAATACGTAGTCCTTGACCAGACCGCGTTCTATCCTGAAGGAGGGGGACAGGTCGCGGACAAAGGAGCGTTCTCAGTTTCCAGTTTCGAGTTTCCAGTAATAAATGTGACAAAAGCAGCCGGAGTAATCCTCCACGAAGTCGATTCTAAAGACGCGAAGAAGATAAAGAAAGGCGCTGCCGTCATCGGGACTGTGGACCTCGCAAGGCGCAAGACCATCGCACGGCACCACACATGTGCGCACCTTGTAAACGCTGCTTGCAGGGAAGTTCTTGGCCAGCACATCTGGCAAGGCGGCTCGTATAAGGATGAGGAAAAGGGCCATCTGGATGTCACGCACTACAAGAGGATCGCGCACGAAGAATTGAAACAGATCGAGCTGAAAGTGAATGAATATATCCGCGCAGACCTGCCGATCATCACGCGGGTGCTTCCAAGAAACGAGGCAGAAGCGAAATTCGGCTTCCGGCTTTACCAGGGCGGAGCGGTCCCTGGGAAGGAGCTTCGGGTGGTTTCGATCGGAGACATCGACCATGAGGCATGCGGCGGAACCCATCACATGCTGAAATCGACTGGTGAGATCGGCGCTTTCAAGCTTGTGAAGCGCGAATCCGTGCAGGATGGGATCGAGCGGCTGACTTTCAAGGCAGGCGATGTGGCGATCCGGTACATGCAGGAGAAGGAGGATATGCTAAAGAAGGCATCTGATGTCCTTAGCGTGAGCGAATCCGAGCTCGTACGGACCGTCGAGCGGTTTTTTGAGGAATGGAAGATGCAGAGAAAGGAACTTGAGGCCATGCGGGAGCAGCTTGTCCTTTCTGAAGCCCGGGAGATAATCGAGCTTGGGAAAGGGAAGCCGGTTTTCCGCATTCTTGAGCTCGATTCGACAATGCTGAAGAAGCTCGGGCAGACGATCGCAGAAAGCGATTCATCTTCAGCATGCCTGCTAAACAAGCAAGGCAATATAGTCTGCGCTGCAGGAGAAAAATCAGGATACAAAGCTAAAGATATCCTCTCAGCAGCAATCTCACAGCTGGGCGGATCTGGCGGAGGCTCTGACCGCATAGCCCAGGGGAAAGTACAAAAAATCGGGGTTGTAAAAATCAGTTGATAGCTTCTGCTCTCTTGTAATAGACCCCTGCCTTTATCGCCAGGAGCAGCCTTCCTTCCATTATCGCATTCTTGAATGTCATCGTATGGTCAAAGTGGTTCGTTTGATCCGTATGGTCACTCACAAGCACTGCGGCCACCCGGTCCGTTTCCCTTGCAGAACCAATATCATCCATAAGCCTGTCTATGCCTTTGTTGCTTCCGTTTGCAACGAACACGATCGCAGCCGTGTTTTTCGGGATATCCAGCATGCCTTCAGGCTCGCTGATTATCTTGATTTGCAGGCTCGGCTTCTCAGTTTTAATCGCTTCAACTGCCTTATCCACTTTCTCCTTATCAGCGCCTTTCATGAGCACAACGACAATCTGCTGTTTTGTATGGCCCTCGCATAGGCTCCTTTCCCTGAATGCGTCTACAGACTTCTTATTCTCAAATCGTTTCAAAATGCTGGCCAAGGCCATATTTGGAATTCCGGAATCGCTATACGCGTGCAATCCGAGAACTGAACCTCTGGGCGTTCGAAACTGTGAATCAAATGACATGGGAATCACGCATTAATAAACACTAACTTAATTTAAACCTTTGCCTCATCTTCCACTAAAGAGCACACTCGGCTTTTTCAGGAACTCAAACTTCTTTGGGTTGGAGTTGAGCTCACCGAGGATATCCCCGCAAGTGAAGCCATAGCGCGAATTGAACTTCTTTATCTCCGGCTTCTCCAGGTTCTTGACAACATAATTCGCGTTCTGTTCCACATTCCCGTCAGCCATGTAGTAGAATGCAGCACCCCTGCTTTTTTTGAATTCCGAATAATCGGATTCGAAGCCGTCTGCGACGATGTTCGCGAGCACGAGCAAGGAGTTGCCGGGATTTATCGTGACATGGGAAAAGTTCGGTGGGATGAGCAGCACATCGTTTTTTCCGCCTTTTATCAGCAACACATCCATCGACCGGTCGCGATTGTATTTCTGTAAAAGAAAAACCGCGTTTCCAAAAAGCACCTGATACACTTCCGGATAAGTCAGGTCCTTCTCAGCGATCGGATGGCTGTGGCCGTATGTCTTGGCGCATTCGCCCTCGATGTTCGCAGGCGGGATGAGCGTGATATCGAACCTAACGCCTTCTTTCCTGAACACATCCCTGAACATGTAATAGACGTCCTTATCCACGCTGAAGTCCAGGTCCACAAATCCCCTGAACGTTTCCTTCATCTGTGAAATCCTTCTCACGTCTTTTGGATGCTGTTTTCCATCCACAATCAGCTCATTATCTTTCAGCGCCACTTTCAGCGGCTTCTCATATAGAATCTGCATCTTCGACAACCTCTTTCATTTTAGAAAATTCGTTCCTCACTTCAAGGGGCTTCTTGATAAGCAGCTTCTGCTTCTTTATCTTCCCCAGGATGAGCTTAAGGAACATCACGAACTGGCTGTTTTTCACTCCGTTGGCCTCCAGCTTTTTCTCTATGCCTGAGAAAGCCTTGACCGATGCCACGAAGAATGATGTTTCGACCGACTGGTTCCCATTGAAGGACATCATCTGCGTATAGAGCGCGTGCTTAAGCGCTTCCATCTGCTTCCTGACCTTCCTGCCTTTGGCATCTCCATTATCGAAATCAACCGGCAAGCTTATCAGCATCTTGGCCAGAGAGTCCCAGCTCTCATTCTCGACGAGCTGCGTGAGGCCGCTTTCCTGCATGCGGGTGCTTTAGGCTGGTAGGGTTTTAAATGGTTAAAGTGGATGGTTAGCGCTAAGATTTTCTCCGCCATCCCCAGTATTCTTCTTTCTCCGGTATTTATCAGGTCGCTCGCTGACTTCCGGTCATACCTCAACCGCTCGCGAGGTAGTTCAGTAAATTCTCCGGTTGGATTTTAAGCGCTTACATTAGATGTTAATGCATGCTCGCTTTCATTGGTGGAACCGGTTTTCTCGGTCTTGGTAAGGTAAAAGAGACGCTGGATGTGCTCACTCCGTATGGGACTGCAGTGGTGCATTGCGTCAGGATGCTCGATGAAGAGCTGTATTTCATACCACGCCATGGCGATATGCATAGGATTCCACCGCACAAGGTGAACCATCGTGCGAATGTCCATGCGCTCCGGAAACTCGGTGCCAAAGCCGTGTTCGCGACATACGCTTGCGGTGTTATATCGGAATACAAGATCGGCGACTTGGTCATGATCAGGGATTTCCTGGGCCTGAACACCCCAATAACATTCTATGACGATTTTTCCGGAGGGGCGAAGCATTTCGATTTCTCGAACCCCTATGATAAGGAACTTATGGATGCGGTGCGGGAGATCGCAAGTGTGGACAGGATCAAGCTGGGTGATGGTGGCGTGGTCGCTACAACGGTTGGCCCCCGTTACGAGACAAAAGCGGAAATATCTGCATTGAAGAAGATGGGCGCGAACCTGGTGAGCATGACGCATGCGTACGAGGCAACGCTTGTGAATGAAGCGGAGATCCCTTATGCAGCATTAGCTATCGGGACCAACTATGCATGCGGGGTGAGGAAGAAACCAGTGAGCCACGACGAAGTCATCTTCCAGATGGAAAAAGCGAAGGGGAAGATCGAAACTATCATAGGGGGATTGCTGGAGGTAGTTGAGTAACTATTCATCGTGTTATCTCAACTTCCTTTATCTGCTCCAGATATTGCTGGTTCTTCGCGAAATACT
>Ga0315281_10001716_pt1 | contig 32455 bp, 28 predicted proteins | sample YL17G07_0_MG_FD_204540 | JGI IMG/M metagenome (GOLD analysis project Ga0315281, IMG submission 204540) | Sediment microbial communities from Yellowstone Lake, YNP, Wyoming, USA - YL17G07_0 | ecosystem: Environmental > Aquatic > Freshwater > Lake > Sediment | place: USA: Wyoming | collected...
GCCATCTGCGCTATTTCTCCGAGCCGGTGTGGTTCTGGGTGGTCTGGATCCAGCCCTTCGGCCTCTATGCCGGTTTGGCCCTGGCGGCCGGGCTTGCCGGCCTGTGGGCGCGGCGCTTTCTGGTGCAACGCATCCGTTACATCTCGACTCCCTCGGATCATCTGATGCTGGCCCTGCTGCTGGGCATAGCCTTTTCGGGCTTGTCGATGAAATTTATGAGCCACACCGACATCGTTGCAGTAAAGGCCTTCGTTCTCGGCCTGATGCTGTTCGACTGGCAGCCGCTGCCTGCGCATCCGGGGCTGTACATACACCTGATTCTGGTGATCCTGCTGATCGCGATCTTTCCCTACTCGAAGCTGTTGCATGCGCCAGGCGTGTTCTTCAGCCCGGGCCGCAACCAGGCCGATAACCCGCGCGAGCAGCGACATCTCGCGCCTTGGGCCGCCGAGCTGGAAAAAGCGAACCCCTGAGGTAAGAGCCATGGCCGCCGCCGAAGTCACCGCTCCGCCGCTCAAACCGTACCCGGTCATTCCGATTCTCCAGGCCGGCGCAATGGCGAAGAGCAAGCCCTATGTCGCCAACGCGGCGATGCAGCAGGCGCTCGGTTTTCCCGGTGAGCTCGTCGATGGCTGGCAGGGCAAGGCGATCGCCAAGCTGGGCGATCTGCTGCAGAGCTACCGCGGGCTCAAGGTGTATCTGGATGCCTGCGTGCATTGCGGCGCCTGCACCGACAAGTGCCACTATTTTCTCGGCACCGGCGACCCGAAGAACATGCCGGTCGCGCGCCAGGACCTGCTGCGACAGGTCTACCGACGCTATTTCACCTGGGCGGGCAAGTGGTTTCCGAAGCTGGTCGGCGCCGAGGACCTCACCAAAGAGGTGCTCGACGACTGGTACTCCTACTTCAATCAGTGCTCGGAATGCCGCCGCTGTTCGGTGTTCTGTCCCTACGGCATCGATACCGCCGAGATCACCATGGCGGCGAAAGAGATCATGGACTCGATCGGCATGGGGCAGAAATACTCCAACGAGATCATCGGCAAAGTGCACAAGGTCGGCAACAACCTGGGACTTCCCGGCCCGGCGCTGCAGGACACGCTGTCCAGCCTCGAGGAAGACCTGAAGGAAGAAACAGGCCTGGACATACGTCTTCCGCTCAATGAGAAAGGCGCCGACGTACTGCTGATCACGCCTTCGGCCGATTTCTTCGCCGAGCCGCACGTCTACAGCCTCATGGGCTACGCCAAAGTGTTCCACGCGGCCGGGATCCCGTGGACGCTCTCCACCCATGCCTCGGAGGCGGGCAACTTCGGCCTGTTCATCGGCAATTACGGCCAGATGCAGAAAATCGCGACGCGCGTGCGCGAGGCGGCTCTCGACCTGGGCGCAAAGCGGCTCGTGGTGGGTGAGTGCGGCCACGCCTGGCGCGTCGCCTACAGCTTCTGGAACACGCTGATCGGTCCGTTCGATTTTCTCGACCCCAACTACCCGGTGCCGCAGCACATCTGCGAACTCACCTACGACCTGATCCAGCGCGGCGCGCTCAGCTTCGATAAGAGTGCAAACGACCGCTACGTGGTTACCTTCCACGACTCGTGCAACGTCGCGCGCGCCTCGCGCATGGGCGGCATGCCGGGCGGCCAGTTCGAGATCCCGCGCGCCATCGTCCGCGCCGTCGCCAACAAGTTTGTCGAGATGAACCCGGAGACCATCCGCGAAAAGACCTTCTGCTGCGGCGGCGGAGGCGGCCTGCTGACCGACGAGCTGCTCGATTTGCGCGTGAAGGGCGCGCTGCCGCGCATGGAAGCCTTGAAGTCCGTGGTCGACTCCGACGGCGTGAACTTCATGGCGACCATCTGCGCCATCTGCAAGGCGCAGTTCAGCAAGGTTCTGCCTTATTACAAGTTCAACATGGGCATGGTGGGCGGGGTGCACCAACTGGTGGGCAACGCGATCCGGCTCGGACCCAAGTAAAGCACCATCGAGGAGACGAAAAGTGTCGACCACAACTGAGCAGTCCAGCACCAAGCTGACCTTCCGCCGCTATCGTGATGGAGACGAGACATGGAAGCGCTGGCAGGACAAGATCTTCGACGGCGAACATTCCTACAAGTGCCCGACCTACATCCAGGCGGTGCCGCCTTGTCAGGGAAGCTGTCCCTCCGGCGAGGACATCCGCGGCTGGCTCAATATCGTGCGCGGCATCGAGAAGCCGCCGGCGGGCGTCGCCTGGCAGGAATACGCATTCCGCCGTCTCACCGAGGCGAACCCGTTCCCGGCGGTGATGGGCCGCGTGTGCCCGGCGCCGTGCGAGTCGGGATGCAACCGCAACCAGGTCGAGGATTTCGTCGGCATCAACTCGGTCGAGCACTTCATCGGCGAGTGGGCGCTCGCGCACGGCCTCGGCTTTCCCCGGCCCGAGCGCGAAACCGGCAAGAAGGTCGCCATCATCGGCGGCGGGCCGGCCGGGCTGGCCTGCGCCTACCAGCTTCGGCGCAAAGGACATGGCTGCACCGTCTTCGACTCGAATGCGCAGCTCGGCGGCATGATGCGTTACGGCATTCCCGGCTATCGCACGCCGCGCGACGTGCTCGACGGGGAAATCAAGCGCATTATCGACATGGGGGTCGAGGTGCGCCTCAATACCCAGGTCGGCAAGGACGTGAGTCTGGAACAGTTGCGGCGCGACTTCGACGCCGTGTTCGTTGGCCTCGGGGCTCAGTCGGGCAGTCCCCTGCCGATTCCCGGCGCCGAGGCGCCGAACTGCATCGACGGCATCACTTTCCTGCGCGCGTTCAACGACGGCCGGCTCAATAATGTGGGCAAGCGGGTCGTGGTGGTGGGCGGCGGCGACACCGCCATGGACGTCGCCGCGGTGGCGCGCCGGCTCGGCCACATCACGCGTGATGCCGGGTCGCCGGCCTCGGAACACGAGGTTCTCGGCCAACTCGAACACGACGTGGCCACTGCTGCGCAGCAGGAAGGCGCGGGCGTACTTATCGCCTACCGCCGGACGGTCGAGGAAATGCCGGCCACCAAACACGAAGTGGAGGCGGTTACACGCGAGGGCGTGCGCATCATGACCTGCGTCGCCCCGGTCGCGGCCGTGCTCGGCCCGGACGGACGCGCCGTGGCGCTGCGGGTGATCAAGGTCGACTGGGTGAACAAGAAAATGGTGCCGCAGGCCGGATCCGAATTCGACATCCCCTGCGACCTGCTGGTCTCCGCCCTCGGCCAGACGGTGGACTTCACCGGCCTGGAGGAATTCAAGAACGAGCGCGGGCTGGTCAGCGCGGACAAGAACTACCAGGTCGCCGGCAAGCCGGGCGTGTTCACCGGCGGCGACATCGTTCGTCCGCACCTGCTGACTACCGCCATCGGTCATGCCTGGATCGCCGCCGAGGGCATTGACCGCCACCTCAACGGCGAGCAATTGGAAAAGCGGCCGAAGATCGACGTGCACTACTTCGACCTCGAGCGCAAGATGATCGAAAAGGGCCTCAAGATCGAGGAGGCGCATGAACCGCTGCGCGGCACCGACGCCTCGAACGTCGCCGTGCACAACTACGACAATCGCTCCGACCGGTATGTGGTCACGCACGAGGAGCTGTTCCTGGGCCATTTCCTCCACACACCGCGCAACCTGCGCCAGATCGTCCATCTGGACGAGCAGAGCGCCGTAGGCAATTTCGAGGAACGCATCGTGGCGCTGTCCGAGGCGCAGGCGCAGGCCGAGGCCGCGCGCTGCATGAGCTGCGGCCAGTGCTTCGAGTGCGACAACTGCATCGTCTATTGTCCGCAGACGGCGGTGAAGAAGGTGCCCAAGGCGCAGGCGACCATCGGCCGCTATGTCTATACGGATTACGACCGCTGCATCGGCTGCCACATCTGTATGGATGTGTGTCCCAGCGGCTACATCAAGATGGGGCTGGAGGTGTAGATGCCGCGCGCCATGCACTACCCGGCAAGCGACGCGAACCGGCGCAAATCCATTTAACGCATTATCGAGGAGCATCACCAGTGTCGAGCACCGCCGAACAAACCAGCGCCAAGGTCAGTTTTCGCCGTTACAAAGACGGCGACGAGAAATGGGAGCGCTGGCAGGAACAGATTTTCGATGCGGACCACTCGCACAAGTGCCCGACCTACATCCAGGCGACGCCGCCCTGCCAGGGCAGTTGCCCGTCGGGCGAGGATATCCGCGGTTACCTGAACATCGTGCGCGGCATCGAAAAACCGCCAGCCGGACTGAGCTGGCAGGAGTACGCGTTTCGCCGCCTCGCCGGCGCCAATCCGTTCCCTTCGGTGATGGGGCGAGTGTGCCCGGCGCCGTGCGAGTCGGGATGCAACCGCAACGAGGTCGAGGATTTCGTCGGCATCAACTCGGTGGAGCACTTCATCGGCGACACCGCGATCGCCGGGAATTTCGTGTATGAGAAGCCGGCTGTGACCAGCGGCAGGAAAGTGGCGGTGATCGGCGGCGGGCCGGCAGGCCTGTCCTGCGCCTACCAGCTTGCGCGCAAGGGCCACGAAGTCACCGTTTTCGACGAACATCCGGAACTGGGCGGCATGATGCGCTACGGCATTCCGGGTTTCCGCACGCCGCGCAATATCCTCGACGCCGAAATTCAGCGCATCCTCGACCTCGGCGTCGAGACCCGCCTGCAATGCCGCGTCGGCACCGATGTCACGATGGAGCAGATCCGCGCCGAGTTCGACGCGGTGTTCCTCGGCCTCGGCGCGCAGTCGGGACGGCCGCTTCCCTGCGCCGGCAACGAGGCGCCGAACGTCGTCACCGCCACCGCGTTTCTGCAGGCGTTCAATGACGGGCGCATGCGCCACGTCGGCAAGCGCGTCGTTGTGGTCGGCGGCGGCGACACCTCGATCGACGTCGTTACCGTCGCGCGGCGCCTCGGTCACATCGTGCACGCCCACGAGGCCGACCGCCCGGAGCGCGCCATCGCCAGCTACACGGCGCATGACGTCGCCGAGGTTTCGGCCAGGCAGGGCGCGGAAGTCGTGCTCACCTCGGTGTTCGCGGTCGACGGCATGCAGGCGAACAGGCATGAGGTCGAGCAGGCCACGGCCGAAGGCATCACCATCCGCGGCAGCCTGATTCCGGTCGCGGTGGTGTGTGGTGTCGACGGTCGCGCCACCGCGCTGCGCGTGGCGCAGTGCGTAGCGAAACTGGTCGGCGGCAGGCTTGAGGTCAAGCCCATCCCCGGCACCGAAGAAGACATCCCGGGCGATCTGTTCGTCTCCGCCATCGGCCAGGCGGTGGATTTCACCGGTCTGGAGGAATTCAACGACGGCAAGGGCGCGGTGAGCGCGGACAAGAACTATCAGGTGTCGGGCAAACCCGGCGTGTTCGTCGGCGGCGATATCGTGCGGCCGAACCTGTTGACCACGGCGATCGGCCACGGCTCGATCGCCGCCGAGGGGATAGACCGGTTCCTGCGCGGCGAGATGCTGGAGAAGCGTCCCAAGATCGACGTTCATCATTTCGACATGGTGCGCAAGATGGTCGAGAAGGGCCTGAAGGTAGTCGAGGAAAAGCTGGAACCGCTGCGCGGCACCGACAGTTCCAGCGCCGCCGTGCACAACTACGACAACCGCTCGGATCGGCACGTGATACCGCACGAGGAGCTGTTCCTGGGCCACTTTCCCAACACGCCGCGCAACCAGCGCGACACTATCACGCTGACCAAGGAAACCGCGCTGGGCAACTTCGAGGAGCGCATCGTGGTGCTGGCCGAAGCGCGGGCGCAAGCCGAGGCCAAGCGTTGCATGAGTTGCGGCCAGTGCTTTGAATGCGACAACTGCGTGGTGTACTGCCCGCAAATCGCGGTACTGAAGGTGCCCAAGGCGCAAGCGACCATGGGGCGTTACGTCTATACCGACTACGACCGCTGCATCGGCTGCCACATCTGCGCGGACGTGTGTCCGACCGGGTATATTAAGATGGGGCTTGGAGAATAGGATGCCGCTGCGCGGACTGATGCGCTTACTAGCCTGTCTGGTGCTTGCTTTGCCGGCGCTGGCGTTGGCCGCGGAGCGCACGCCCAAACCCGTCATCATCATTGACAAGCCGGGCCGGTGCGTGGAAGACACCGAGACCATGCGGCGGGAGCACCCTGACATGCTCAAGCACCAGCGCGACCAGACCATGCGCGAAGGCATCCGCACCCGCCAACACAGCCTGAAAGAGTGCGTCCAGTGCCATGCGAGCACGAACACCGGCAGTGTGCTCGGCGAGAAGGGTTTCTGCCAGAGCTGCCACGATTATGCGGGCGTCAGGATCGATTGCTTTGGTTGTCATGCTTCCAAACCGAAGCTCGCCAGCGGAGCGAAGCCATGAGCGCAGACGCGAACGACGGTCTCAGCCGGCGCGGCTTTCTCGCCATCTCCGCGGCCACCCTGGGCGGGGTGATGCTCGCGCCGGGAATCCGGCTGATCGAAATCGCCGGCGCGCGCGCGCCCGAGCAGGCGGCGTCCAGGCAGGTGCGCTGGGGCCTGTTGATCGACACCAACAAATGCGCCCCCGGCTGCGACGATTGCGTCAAGGCCTGCGCCACCGAGAACGGGATCAAGGCCACGGGGCATCCGCGCACCGATCCGCAGTGGATACGCAAGGTCGAGTTGAAGGACTTGCGCAGCGGCCGCACGCATTCGGCACCGGTGATGTGCCAGCATTGCGAGCATCCGCCCTGCGTCGACGTCTGCCCCACCGGCGCATCGTTCAAGCGCGCCGACGGCATCGTCCTGGTCGACCGGCACAGTTGCATCGGCTGCCGCTATTGCATCATGGCCTGCCCCTACAAGGCGCGCTCGATCGTGTTTCAGGAGGTCACCGACCAGAACCCGGACGTGCCGCGCGGCAAGGGCTGCGTCGAGGGTTGCACGCTGTGCGTGCACCGCGTCGATCGCGACCGGCAGCCTGCCTGCGTCGAGGCCTGCGCGAAGGCAGGACACAATGCCATGACCTTCGGCGACCTGAACGATCCGCAGAGCGAAATCGCGCAGCGCGTCGCCAAATACGCCAGCACGCAGATCCGGGCCGACCTGAAACTCAATCCCGGCGTGCGCTATCAGGGACTGTGACATGGCCCAATCCTTCGTCTATCGTGAGTTGGCTGGTACTAGCGCGCGCTACTGGGGCCTGCTGGCATTGCTTGCCGTGCCCGTCGGGCTGGGCGCGGCTGCGTACTTCTACATCGAGCATTTCGGTCACATCGTGACCGGCATGGACAACCAGATCGTATGGGGCATGCCGCATGTGTTCGCGGTTTTTCTCATCGTCGCCGCCACCGGCGCGCTCAACGTGGCTTTGGCGGCCTCGGTGTTCGGCAAGACCGCCTATGAACCGGTGGCGCCGTTGTCTGCTCTGGTTTCCGTGGCGCTGCTGGTCGGCGGCCTTGCGCTGCTGATGCTGGATCTGGGGCGTTCCGACCGCATGATCGTGGCGATGACGCATTTGAATCCCAAGTCTGTCTTCGCCCTCAGGGTGGTCCTGTACAACGGGTTTCTCGCCACCGTGGCCGTCTATTTCTGGTTCATGCTCGAACGGCGCATGAATGCTTACATCAAGCCAGCGGCGATCCTGGCGTTCCTATGGCAGCTCGTGCTCGTCACCGGCACAGGCCTGATGTTCGGTTTCATGGTCGCGCGCGCGGCCTACGACTCGGTGCTGTACGCGCCGATGTTCATCGCGTTTTCGTCTGCTTACGGCACCGCGGTCTTCATTCTGATCCTGCTTGCTGTGTGCAGCTGGGAGGCGAGGCCTGTTGCCGACGACCTGTTGCGCCGGCTGAAGAACCTGCTCGCGATTTTTGTCGGCGCGTCGCTGTATTTTTCCGCGCTGTTCCATTTTTCCAAGTACTACGTTGCGCGCTCCCACGACGTCGGACAGTTCCTGCTGTTCGACGGCGGTGTGTACACGGCGCTGTTCTGGTTTGGCCAGGTGGCCTTCGGCAGTGTGGCAGCACTGGCGTTGTTGTTGCGAGCGCGGCTTTCGCGCGCCGCGCTCGTTGCCGCCTGCGTGCTGGTGGTGCTGGGGGGGCTGGCGCAGATGTATGTCACCCTCATCGGCGGGCAGGCCTATCCGCAGATGCTGTTCCCGGGAATGGTCGAATCGAGCAGCTTCTTCGACGGCGAAGTTCATCCTTATACGCCGAGCTTGCCGGAAGTGCTGCTCGGCCTGGGCGGCATGGCGCTCGCGGCGGCGATCGTCGCCGTTGCGCTGCGCGCGCTCGCGCTCCTGCCCGAGCGCCTCGACCAGACGGCCGGGCCGCGGGCCTGAGGCCGCGGCGGTTTCCGCAGACGCAAACACACATGCACCGGTTCCTCGTTTCCGCCGCGCACAAGTCGTCGGGCAAGACCACCGTCAGCATCGGCCTGGCGGCGGAATTGTCGCGGCGCGGTCTCACTGTGCAGACGTTCAAGAAGGGTCCGGATTACATCGATCCGATGTGGCTCTCGGCCGCGACCGGCCGGTCCTGCCGCAACCTCGATTTCAACCTGTCCGCGCCCGAGCAACTGCGGATCGAGTTTGCGCGCCACGGCGCCGGCGCCGACATTTGTCTGGTCGAAGGCAATAAGGGGCTATACGATGGCCTCGATCTCCAGGGCAGGAACAGCAATGCGGCGCTCGCGCAATTGCTCGATCTGCCGGTGGTGCTGGTGCTCGATGCGCGCGGCATGACGCGCGGTGTTGCGCCGCTGATCCTCGGCTATCAGGCGTTCGACCGGTCGATCCGCATCGCTGGCGTGATCCTTTCCAGACTGGGAGGCGCGCGCCACGAAGCCAAGCTGCGCGCGGTGATCGAGCACTACACCGACGTGCCGGTGCTGGGCGCAATGCATGAGGATCCGCGCCTCGGCATCGCCGAGCGCCATATCGGCCTCACCCCGACCAGCGAGGACGATCTGGCGCAGACCCGCATCGCGCTGCTCGCCGCCGCCGTCGCCAGGCAGGTCGATCTCGAGCGGCTGCTCGCGGCCACCAGGAGCAGCGCACCGCTGCCCGCCGTGGCGCCGCTCGCGCGGCCCGTCAGGGCGAGCGTACGCGTGGGTATCGCGCGCGACCGTGCGTTTGGTTTTTATTATCCGGACGATTTCGAGGCGCTCGAGCGCGCCGGAGCGGAACTGGTCTTTTTCGACACGCTGCGCGATGCGCGGCTGCCCAGCATGGACGGTCTCATTATCGGCGGCGGCTTTCCGGAACTATTCATGCGCGAACTGGAGGCGAATGCCGCCTTGCGCGGCGAAATCCTGACGGCAATCGAGGCTGGGATGCCTGCGTATGCCGAGTGCGGCGGGCTCATGTACCTCGCCCGCTCGCTCAGTTGGCGCGGCGATACGCGCCGCATGGTGGGTGCGATTCCAGGCGACGTCGTAATGCACGAGCGGCCGGTGGGCCGCGGCTACGTCAGGCTCGCTGCCACCGAAGCTCACCCGTGGCGGGATCGTGGCGATGGCGAGGTTGAAATTCCGGCGCACGAGTTCCACTACTCGAGTATCGAGGGGCTCGGCCCAAACGCGCGCTTTGCCTACCGCGTGGCGCGCGGTTTTGGTATCGACGGAAAAGCCGACGGCATCGTCGTCAACAATTTGCTGGCCACCTACTCGCATTTGCGCAGCATCGGCAACTATGACTGGGCGGCGCGCTTCGTCGTTTTCGTGCGCCGCCGGGGCGAAGAACGCAATGCGGCGCCGGCGCTGCTGAGCGCAGTATACTGACACCATTGTGACACTTGATACTTCAGGCGCCCGTGGCATGCGCGCGGGGGCAGTCTATCTGGTCGGCGCGGGGCCTGGCGATCCGGAGCTGCTGACGCTGCGTGCGGCGAAGCTGCTGGGCGAGGCCGAGGTCATCGTCCACGATCATCTCGTCTCGGAACCCATCCTCGAGCTGGGCCCGCGCGACGCCGAGCGCATCTACGCCGGCAAGGAGCGCGGCGAGCACACGCTCAGCCAGACCGAGATAAACGCGTTGCTGGTGCGGCTGGCACGCGAGGGCAAGCGCGTGCTGCGGTTGAAGGGCGGCGACCCCTTCGTGTTCGGCCGCGGCGGGGAGGAGGTCCAGGCGCTCGCAGCCGCGGGCATTGCCTTCGAGGTCGTCCCCGGGATCACCGCCGCCTGCGGCGTTGCCGCGTACAGCGGTATTCCGCTCACCCACCGCGATTATGCCAATTCATGTTTGTTCGTCGCCGGTCACCTCAAGCATGGCAGCATGGATCTGGACTGGGACTCGCTTTTTCGCCCTGGGCGCACCCTGGTGGTCTACATGGGCCTGCTCGGCTTGGCTACGCTGTGCCGCGAACTGGTCGCCCGCGGCGCGCCGGATACCACCCCGGCGGCGATCGTGCAGCACGGCACCACGCCGAGCCAGCGCACGGTGGTGGGGACGCTTGCCACGCTGCCGCAACTCGCGCTTGCCGCGCAACTCGCGCCGCCGACACTCATCATCATTGGGGAGGTCGTGCGTTTGCACGCGCAACTGGCCTGGTACGAGTAGGAAAGCAGGAGTTCTAAGGCTTTTTCGGTACCGAAGAACTCTGCGGGCTGGCCCTGTGCTCGACCGCGAACACCGCGGCCTCGACGCGCGAGGTGAAGTTGAGTTTCGACAGGATATGGCGCACGTGCAATTTGACCGTGTCGTAGCTGATGTCGAGCGCGCGCGCGATCGCCTTGTTCGACCTGCCCTGCGCCAGGTGATCGAGGATCTCACGCTCGCGTTCGGTGAGTTGCTTGAGCAGATTGTCCTTGGTCTTGTTTTGCCGTCCCGGCTGCAGCAAGTTCACCAGCTTCATCGTCATGGCCGGGGCAACTACGGTCTCGCCGCGCACCGCGCGCAGGACCGCGTCGATGACGTCCTCCGGCTCCATGTCCTTCAACAAGTAGCCGCGCGCCCCGGCGTGCAGCGCGTTGGCGAGGTCGTCTTCGGAGTCGGAAACCGTCAGGATCAGCGCCGGGCCGCTCCAGCCGTAATCCTGCAGGGTGCGCAGCAGCGCAAGCCCGCCGTGCGGCGGCAGGTTCAGATCGAGGAGCAGCACGTCGGGCCTCGTCTCTTGCACCAGGCGCGCCGCTTCCGTGGCGCCGGCGGTGGCCGCCACTACCTCGATGTCGTTGCGCCCGTGCAGCAACTCCGCCAGACCCTTGCGGAACAGGGTATGGTCGTCGACCAGCATGACGCGCACTGTATTCATGCCGCTGCCTCCGACCGGCAATCACGAGCAGGCGAGAGCTGCCGGCAGCCCGCGGCATTCGCCTTGCTCGCATCCCCGGCTTTGGCCGGGGCCCCTGCTCGGTAGCTCATGCCGTTGCTCCGCGTTGTTCCGAGAACACCAGGCTGACGCGCGCGCCGCCCTGCGGCAGATTGGAAATCTCGATCCTGCCGTCCAGGCGCTGCGCGCGCTCGCGCATGATGTTGACGCCGAGGTGGTGGCGCAGGTGCGAATGCTGCTCCGCCCCTTCCAGCCGCTGGCTGAAAGCATAAAAACCGAGCCCGTCGTCTTCGACGGTGAAGCGGTATTCGCCGCCGGCGAGCTCCATGGTGAGACGGGCATGTTTTGCGCCGGAGTGCCGCGCCACGTTGGCGAGCGCCTCCTGCATGATATGGAAGACCTGGCTCTCTTCCTCAACGCTCAGGCCGAGCTTGGTGGTGCGGTTGTCGAAAGCGAGTTCGATGCCGGTGCGGTCGTGGAATTTCGTCTTCAGTTCCTCCAGCGCATGCACCAGCCCGAGCGGGTCCATCCGATTGCGGAACTGGGACAGCAGCTCCCGCAGGTCGGCGTAAGCGCCGTCGAGCGCCTGCTGCACTTCGCCGGCGTGCTTGGAAGCCCGCGCCTGCTCGCTCGCGTCCATGGCTTCCTGCATCATGGCGAGCCTGATCTTCATGTAGGCCATCGTTTGGGCGAGCGAATCGTGCACCTCATTCGCCATCAACTGGCGCTCCCGCACCAGCGTCATGCGCATGTTCTCGCGCAGCAGGCGAGCGTTCTCCAGCGCCATGCCCAGATGCTCACTGATCGAGCGGAACAGCAGACCCAGCTCCTCCGGCGTGTCGCGCTTCTCGGCGAAGAACAGGGTGTAGGCGCCGAGTACTTGTCCCATGTGCGTGAGCGGAACCACCACCGCCGCCCCGAGTTCGTTGAAGTAATCCGAGGCGGTGCGCGCCGCGCAGTGCCGCAGATCGAAGCTCTGCCGTACGGCATCGTGACCTACCGCCGCGCCGCACAGGCCGCAGTCCGAGGGCACCAGTTGTTCCTGCGCGACGGCTTCGGGCGGAAGCCCCTGCGCCGCGACCAGCCGCATGTGGGCGCCGTCGCTGGTCACTACGCGCACGGTGCCGGCCTGGGCCCCGGCAAGCCGTATCATGGTGCCGAGCGAGCGTTCCAGCAGCTTTTCCGGGTCATGCTCTTCGGCCAGCCCGGAGGTGAACTCCGACAGCGCGCGCAAGCCCCGCAGGCCGGTGTGCTGCGCAGGACCTTCGGCTTGCAACGGGTGAGTGGCCGGCTGGTTCATAGCTTGCTCCGCCCGCGCCGGCATCAGGGCTCGCCGGCACGGTGTCATGGGTCGGGGAAATATACCACGGTCGGCAGCGCGCGAAAGGCAAGGGCACGCGAATCGTGAACAAGACTGGGCCGCGACGGCGCGATATTGAATCCGCTAATGGCGAATTGCGGAAAATCCGGGAACTAGGCAGGTGGTCCGGCGCGGTGCATTGCCGCCGGGATGCGCGGGCAGGACAGGCGTGCCAGATACGCCGGGCTTGGTTACAATGGCGAAAGGTGGCACAATCAACCCATCACAAAGAAGGAAGCGACCATGAATTTCGATAAAGATCTGGATGCGCGCGGCTTGAATTGTCCATTGCCCATATTGCGCGCAAAAAAAGCGTTGACCGACATGCAAAGCGGCCAGGTGCTGCGCATCGTGTCGACCGACCTCGGCTCGGTCAAGGATTTCCAGGCTTTCTGCAAGCAGACCGGCAACGAACTGATGTCGCAGACGGAAGCCAGCAACGAATACACTTTCTTTCTGAAACGAAAGTAAAGGACGCGGACGAAGTCGAGGGCGGATCGCAGCTTACGGCTTGCGGTCTGCGGAGGGTCTGTTAGCCCTCGCGGCAGCGGTTCGGGCGGCCGTCAGATGCAGGGGAGGCGCGATCTGCGTCGGTATCAGGCAAAACTATTGGCGAATAAGATAATTCGCGTGGAATAAAACTGGTATGCTGATGCATTATTGCTGCGATTTCAAAAAGATCCTTGGGCAGCAAGCTGGCAGTACGCTGCGAAAAAGGGCCAAATATGGAGGAAGTGATGGGTACCACCCCTGACATCACACTGATCGAGGAAATCGTCCGCCAGCGGCTGGACGAAATCCTGCCGCAGAAAATCGAAGAAAAGCTGGCGGAGCTGAAGGCGAAGAAGACGCCTTCGATGACCATCATCGCCACCAAAGGTACCCTGGACTGGGCCTATCCGCCTTTCATCCTGGCCTCCACCGCCGCGGCGCTGGGCTGGAACGTGTCGATATTCTTTACCTTCTACGGCTTGCAACTGCTGAAGAAAGACATCTCGGACCTCAAGATCAGTCCGCTCGGCAATCCGGGCATGCCGATGAAAATGCCCTTCGGCCCGGATTGGTTCAAAGGCATCAACTGGAACATCCCCAACCTGGTTCAGGCCGGCATTCCCGGTTTCGAGTCCTTCGCCACCACGCTGATGCAGCAGACGATCAAGAACAACGGCGTGGCCGACATTTCCGAATTGCGCGCGCTGTGCCTGGAGGCCGGGGTGAACATGCTTGGCTGCCAGATGACGGTCGACCTGTTCGGCTTTACCCGCGAGGATTTCATCCCGGAGGTGAAGGAATACTGCGGCGCCGCTCACTTCCTGCCGATGGCGCAGGAAGCCGACGTCACGCTGTTCGTGTAGATTTGTTTGAAACGCTTATTGCAATCACAAAAAGGGAAGGGGACTGAAATGAAACGCACAGTACTGGCATCGGCGCTGCTTGCCGCGTTTGCGCTCCCGTCGGTCGCGCTGGCCACGGACGGCTATTTTGCCCACGGCTACGGCATGAAGGCCAAGGGGATGGGCGGCGCCTCGACGGCGATGACCGGCGACACCTTCGGTGGCGCCAACAACCCGGCGACCATGGTATGGGCCGGCGACCGGCTTGACGTGGGCGTGGATCTGTTCAGCCCGAGGCGGTCGGTTTCGCGGCAGGGGAGTAACGGTCCGTTTTCTCCCACTGGCCAGTACGATGGCAGCGTCGACAGCGACAGCAACTACTTCCTCATTCCCGAGTTCGGCTACAACAGGATGCTGGGCTGGAACATGTCAGCCGGCGTGACTGTATATGGCAACGGCGGCATGAATACCGATTTCAACGGCACCCAGGCTGGCGGCGCAGGTGCGCCGTCCTTTGCGCCGTCTTGCGCCGGGGCACCGTCAAATATGCTTTTCGGCTGCGGCAAGCTGGGCGTCGATCTGATACAACTGATCATCGCGCCGACATTTGCTTATAAAGTCAACGCCAACCACTCCTTCGGTATCTCCCCCCTGTTCGGCTACCAGCGCTTCAAGGTCGACGGGCTACAAGCTTTTGGTGAGACTCTCGACATGGACGGTCCCGGTCCAGCGCCAGCGGGGACTTTTACCAGCAGCCAGGGCAAGGTGACCAACAACGGCTACGATAGTTCGACCGGCTGGGGTGTGCGTATCGGCTGGTTCGGCAAGCTTTCCGATACCGTGAGCTTGGGGGCCGCTTATTCGAGCAAAATGCGCATGAGCGCGTTCGATAAGTACAAAGGCCTGTTCGCCGAAGCGGGCGGCTTCGACATTCCGGAGAACTACAACTTCGGCATTGCGGTGAAGGCCACGCCTAAAGCGACCATCGCATTCGATATCCAGCAGATTAACTACAGCAAGATCCGGTCGGTTGCCAATGGCGTTTCCAACAGCCTTGTCAGCATGGCGACGACTGGATTCCCCGTGACCCCCAACCGCCTGGGTGAGTCCAATGGTTCCGGCTTCGCCTGGCGCGACCAGACAGCTTTCAAGCTGGGCATGGAATACGAGTACAACAAGGACCTGATCCTGCGCGCCGGTTACAACTATGGGAAGTCGCCAGTGCGTGGCGATACCTTGAATGACGTGACTTTCAACATTATCGCTCCCGGCGTGGTGGAACAGCATTTGACGCTGGGCACCACCTGGACGCTGGCCAACAAGAACGAACTGACCGTCTCCTACATGCACGCCTTCAAGAACTCGGTGACGGGCCCATCGGTGACGTCACTGCTTGCCGTCGGTGGCACCGAAACGCTCAAGATGTACCAGAACTCGCTCGGCATCGCCTATGGCATAAAGCTGAAGTAAGCCTGACCGGCCGGGGAAACCGCAACCGAACAAAGGCTGAGGGCGACGACGCCTTCAGCCTTTTTTTTCCACAATTCCTATAACGTCATCGATTCAACCGGGAGGAGAAACATGTCAACCATCTGGAAAAACCTGGGGGCGGCGGCCCTGGCCCTGAGCGCTACGCTTGCATTTGCCCAGGACGCCGTGCTGAAACCGTTCGTTCTGGCTGCGAAAGGGCCGGGAGATGTGGCGCAGAAGGTCGAGGCCACCAAGGCCGCGCTGACCACGGCCGGCTTTACCGTGGCCGGCAGCTATTCACCCTATCCGGGCGCCACCGTGATCGCCGTCACCAACGACGAGTTGCGCAGCACCGCCGCCAAGTCCGAGCACGGCGGTTTCGGCGCCGCCATGCGCGTGTCCGTAACCAAGGTCAAGGACGATGTTCAGGTGTCCTATACCAATCCGCTCTACCTAGCCAATGCCTATCGCATGGCGGGGGATCTCAAGGATACCGCCGCCAAGCTGCAGGCGGCGCTCGGGAAAATTGAGGAATTCGGCGCCGCAGGCCTCGCCCCGGCCAAGCTGCGCAAGTACCACTATACCTTCGGCATGGAGTATTTCGACGAGCCCAACACCCTGGCTAGCTACGGTAGCTATGACGAGGCGGTGAAAGCAGTCGAGACCGGTCTTGCCGCGGGCAAACACGGTGTGACCAAGGTCTATCGCGTCGATGTCGCGGGCAAGAAGGAGACGCTGTTCGGAGTCGCGATGAAGGGCGAAGGCGACAACAAGTACATGGACGACAAGTACATCATGAGCGAGATCGACTTCAAGGACGTCAAATCCACCGCCCATCTGCCCTACGATATCCTGGTCTCGGACAACAAGGTCTATGCCGAGTACGCGCGCTTTCGCATCGCCATCTCTTTCCCGGACCTATCCATGATGGGTGCGAACAGCTTCATGAACATCATGAAAGCGCCCGAAGCCATGCGCAAGGCGTTGGCGCTGACCGTCGGCGGCAAGGAAGACGCGCGCTGACCGGAGCGCGCGGCCCGCGCTTGTCCTCATCGGCGATGGTCTGCAGGATGGTATTGGTCGAAGTGGCGGTGACGATCAGGTCGAAATCTGTGGGCGGCATTAGGATGAGCGACAGCCGTTCACGCCTTCAGACAATGCCGCTGCTGCGGCTTCGATTTCCTCCGGTGTCGACATCCATCCGACCGAGAGCCTGACTGCTCTCAGGGCACGACTCGCATCGCATCCCATCGCGGCCAGCACGCCGCTCACTGCGTCGGCTTCGGAGTGACACGCAGAACCGACCGACGCGGCGACCCGTCCGGCGACGCGCGACAGCAGCTCGCGTCCGGCGATACCCGGAAAGGAGACGTTCAGGGTCGTGGGCAGACGCTCGCTCGGATGGCCGTTGAGCATCAGGCCGGGAACCCCCGCCCTTAGCCGCTCATGCAGTGCGTCGCGCAGCGAGCGCAGTTTTTCCGTCGCTGCCGGAAGCCGTTCGCGCGCAAGCCTGGCCGCCGCGCCCAGGCCGACCATTTGCGCAACGTTCTCCGTGCCCGGACGCAGGCCGCGCTCCTGCTCAGCGCCGAACTGGATCGGCGCGATCGGCGTCCCTGTCCGGACATAAAGAGCGCCTACCCCTTTCGGGCCATAGAACTTGTGCCCCGCCAAAGTCAGCAGATCGACACCCAGCGCATCGACGTTAACCGGAATCTTGCCGGCGGATTGAGCGGCATCCGTATGCAGCAGGATGCCGCGCGCCTTCGTGATCGCCGCAATCTCCGCCACGGGCTGGATCGTGCCCACCTCGTTGTTGGCATGCATGATGGAGACGAGCGCGGTATCCGGTCGCAACGCGGCGGCGATGTCGGAGGGATCGACCCGTCCGTACGCGTCGACCGGAATCACGCTCAGCTCCCATCCCTCGCGTTGCAAATGCAAGGCTGGTTCGATCACCGCCGGATGTTCCACTGCGCTCACCACCAGATGCCGCTTTGCGCCGGCCAGCACGCGGGCGACACCGAGCAGCGCCAGATTGTTGGCTTCGGTGGCGCTGCCGGTGAACACGATTTCGTCGGCGGTGGCGCCGAGAAGGAGAGCGACCGATGCGCGCGCTTCGTGAACGGCCTCGGCAGCGTTCTTGCCGTAGGAATGAGACGACGACGGGTTGCCGTAGTGCTCCACCAGATAGGGCAGCATCGCCTCCAGCACTTCGGCGGCGACCGGTGTGGTGGCGTTGTAGTCGAGGTAGATCGGGTTGTTCATTGCGTCGCTTGCGCGATGTCGGCAATCAGGTTATCAAGGTTTTCAAAGCTTCAAGGCCGAAGGATAGCCCAGTATTGCGTTCCATGCGCTAAGTCAGAATTCGTAACGAACCTGGAGATACACGTTGTCGTCGCGCGAGAGCTGCCCGAACTGACCCCACGGTTTGCCGCCGAAGAAGTTGGCGCCGACCGCGCCCCATATCTTGTCGGTGAAGCTGTAGCGCAGTTCCGGGTTCACGAAGTGCTCGCCGGTGCTGGCGTTGTAAGAGGCATATGCGGAAAGCCGCAGCGTCTGATGCCGGAAGAACTGCGTCAGCCGTGCCGTGACAGTGTGGCTCCAACGCTTCTCGACCGGGAAGCCGGCGGGCAGCGTGGCGAGGTAGGCACCGTAGTCGTGCATGGCTTCGGCGTAGTACTGAAAACCAAGCGAGAGATCCTCCGCCGGTTGAATCTGGTAGCCTGCCAGCAGCCGGGTCTGTGAGTTGGGCACCGCGAAGTCGTTGCCCGACCGGTCCTGACGCGAGTCGTAGTAGGCCGCCTCGAGGCTCAGCACACCCTCGCCGGCCCGGCCCGAGACGCTGGCGCCATAGACGGAAAGCTGCGGGTAGAAATAGCTGATCTTCGCCGGCGCCGTCATGCTGTCCGGCCGCATCGATGGCGTGCGCTGAAAGCCGCGATACAGGTAGAGCGCGGCATCGTAGCCGGCGACATCGCGGTAAATGCGCAGGCCGACATCGCCCTGACCCGGCTTGATCGTCTTGCGGTTGGTCACCGCCGGCATCGGGTCGTAGAGATGGAAGCGGTTCGCATCCGGTATGCGGCTCTCGCGGAATTCCGGCGACAGCACCAGTTCGAAGTTGGCGAATTCGGGGTAGGCACCCAGCTTCACGGCGTCGACGCCACGTTTGAGATATTCCAGCGGGCGCCCGGCGAACAGCGCCTCGTGATCCTTAGGGAAAACGTCGTTCACGAATACTAGGTCGCCCACGCCCCAGGTGATGACCTGCCGGCCGAGGCGCAGATCCCAATTGCCGGCGGTGTAATCGGCATAGCCCTCGCGCAGTTCGGATTGGTCCTGGCGGCCGAGGTGGTCATAGGAAAAGTCGCCTTTGGCCAGCAGCCGCCACGCGCCGCCTGAGGCGTCGAGCTTGAGCTGGGCGCGCTCCTCCAGCCACTTGTCGTGGCGGCCGTCCGGGTTCGCCGCCACGGTGTTTGCGGCCGTGTTCTGCTGCAGGAAGCCCGAGAGCGTGACCTCTGCACGCGCTGCCAGGGGTGCCAGCAGAAGCACTGCGCAGACCGCGGCGGAACGTGACATCAGTCGATCCACTTGCGCGGCGGCTGGCGCAGGAATCTTTCGGAGAACAGGCTGTCCTCAATACCGAGGTTGTAACCGGTCTTGAGGTAAGCGACCTCGGTGCGATGGCCAGTCTGCAGGTTCTTCATGCTGCGCTTCACCACGGTGGGAATGCCCTGAATGTCCGCCACCTCGTCGGCCGCGAACAGCTTGTAGCGGGTTCCCTTCTTGTCGTACTGCTCCTCTTTGAGCGGCAGGAAGTTCGCCTTGTCCACCCAGGTCAGCTTGTAGCCGAAATCGGTGTCGGTGCCCTTGGGCGTGCTCTTTACGACGATGCAGTCATGGTTTCCGATCTTTTCCTCGCGTTCGACCGCGTGGGTGTCGTCCTCAATGTCGCGGCCGGAGACATCCTCATAGGTGAAGTCCGAGCCGACGAAGCTGGAGCGCCTGTCCTGTGCGGCGATACGCTTGACCATGTTGATGGCCGGGATGAACATCCAGCGATCGTCGTCCCTGGCCGGGTATTTGTAGGTCATGAAGGTCATATCCTTCACATCTGCCGGCTGGAAGAAGTACATGAAATACCTCTGCTCGCCGCCCGGTTCGCCCAGGTTCTTGCGCAGCATGGTGAGTTCGCGAACTCGCTCCTGGCCGTCCTTGTTGATGAGTTTCATCACCACCCGCGCCTTGAAGTCTTTGCCCGGGTAGAGGAAGGCCGCCTGCGATTTCTTCATCACCTCCTCGCCCGAGAGGGCCAGCGCCTGCAATGGCAGCAGACCGGCGATTATCCATATCCACCAGCGTTTCATTTCAGTCTCCTTTCATATGTGTGGCAGCCGCTGCGGCCGCTGGCTCGGGTACGACGAACAGCCAGCGCCGACCCAGCATCACCAGCGCCGGGATCAACAGCATGGTGAGCAGTGCCGAGAGCAGCATCATGGCAACGATGAAGGCGCCCACTACGACGTAGGGCGTCAGCGGCGCGAACATCATCACCGAGAAGGCGGCGGCGAACAGCACCGCGTTGCGCATGATCCCCTTGCCCGGCCGCGCCGCCGTCCAGGCGAGCGCGCCAATCAGATCCGCATCGCCGGTCTCGGCCAGCCGCTGACGCAGGCGACCGACAAAATGGATGGCGAAGTCCACCGCCATGCCCAGGGAAAGCGTGCTCATTACCGACAGCGGCATGTCGAAATCCTTGCCCACGAACCCGACCACGCCATAGATGAACAGAATGGTGAACAGCAGCGGCGCGTAGGCGACCAGCGCCCATTTCAGCGAACGGAAGGCGAGCGCCAGAATGGCGAATACCACCACCAGCGCGAGGCTGAAGCCGCGCACCAGGTCGCCCAGCACCTCGTCGTTCCACACCAGGTTGAAGTAGGCGATGCCTGCTGGCTTCAGGGTAACCGGCAGGGGATTCGCCGTCTGGTAGTGCTCCGCGGCCGCGATCACTTGGCGCATCGCCTCGGCATCCCAGGTCTTCATTTGCACCCAGATGTTCGCCTTGCCGAAAACGGGATCGACCACGCTGTCCAGGTCCGACGGTTTGGCCGACATGCTGAACAGAAAGAGGTACTGGCCGACGGTGTCCTTGGTTTCCGGCACGGCGTCGTATTTGGGATCGTCGTCGTGGAGAACGCGGTTGATGCGCTTCACATAGTCGGCCACCGAGAAGGTCTTGCCCACCTCCGGCAAGGCTTCCAGGTGGCGCTGTAGACCCTCGATCCAGCGCATCGCCTCGGGCCGCTTCATGAACTCGGGCTCCTTCGATTGCACCACCAGATAGCCCAGGGACGTACCACCCAGCGCCCGGTTCATGGCGGTATCGGCGACACGGATCTCGCTGGATGCCTTGAACCACGCCACCAGGTTGTTGTTGACGTGGATTCTCGACGTGCCCAAGACGGAGACCGCCACCAGCACCGCCGCAACCGCCACCGTGGTACGCGGCCGGGCCGCGCCGAATGCGCCCAGGCGGCCGAGCGCCCGGGCCGTGCGGTCGCCCTCTACGCTCTCGCTCCCCGCCGCGCTGGCGATCCGGTCCTCTCGCACAAAGGTGAGCACGGCCGGGATGAAGCTGAATGAGAGCAGGCGCAGGACTACCGTGCCGAAGGCGATCAGGCCGCCGAACACTTGCACCGGTATGATGTTCATGAACAGCAGCACGGCAAAGCCAGCCGCCGTGGCGAGCGCTGTGTAGCGCACCGGACGGCTCACCGCCGCCATCGTCTCGCGGATCGCCGCCAGCTTGTCGCCGCGCTCCTTGTAGCGGAAATAGAACTCGTTGAAGATGTGGATGCTGTCGGTGGCGATCGCCATCAGGAATACCGGCGCCATCGAGCTCATGATGTGCACCGGGAAGCCGGCGCCGATCAAGAGGCCGATGCTCCAGATGATCGCCACCATGGACACGCCCATCATGGCCGCGGACAGCGCCAGATTACGGAACATGTACTGGATCGCCGCGAACATGATCATGCCGGCGATGGGCGAAAACATCGCCATCAGCTTGAACATCTCCGCGCCGAAGGTATCGCGCGCCACCGGGTCGCCGGCGACGTAGTAGCGTTCCGGCCCCTTTTCCTTCGCCACGATTTCCCGGATTCTGTCGGCAATCTCGGCGCCGTTGGCGCCCTTTTCCAGCGGTACGTAAATGGCGGTGGTCTTGCCATCCTGGGAAATGACACGATTGATGAACAGGGTGTTGCCAAACAGGGCTGCGCGCAAGGCCTCGACCTCGGCGTCCGTCTTGGGCGCTGCCGGCATTAACGGCCCGACCTTCAGGGTGCCGGCCTCCGCGGTCACGTTCGTTATAGTGGTGAAGGCGTTGACGTCGCGTGAGGCGACCCCTTCCAACCCGAGAATTCCGTTGGTGATGCGGGCAATGCGGACTAGGGTCTCCTGGTTGAGCACACCTGCATCGTTTTCGACACCCACGACGATAGTGTCCTCGTAAAGCGCGAAAGTCTTGTCCACCTCGTCATTCCAGACGCGCACGTCGGAAGTGTCCGGCAGCATGTGCTTGGGATTAGTGTCCGTGCGGATTTTCGGAAACTGGGTGAGGAACAACAGGGTCAGCAGCCCTGCAAGCAGCAACACCAATTTCGGGCGGCGGATGGAGAATTCGACCAATGAGAATTTCATCATGACGTGCTCGCTTGAATAGGTAATTCGTTCAGTGAAGTTGCGGCCCGACATCGGCCGCTGCGGCAAGGAAGCCGCCGCAGCAGGGCGCCGCCCGTTCCAGATGCGGCTCGGCCCAGCGCGCCAGCCGGCCGCCACCCGGCAGCATGATCGCGGTGCGTAGCGTGAGGTTGCGCGCCGGCTGTCCGGCAAACAGGCGCTCGACCTCGCGCCGCGTATGCCAGTGCGCACCCCGATAGGCGCCCAGACCGCCATCGCGACCCTTGGCGAACCAGAGCAGGCTGTGCCGGTTGAGCAGCCCAAGCGCAACGCGGCGGCGGGCGACGCGCAGCATTTCCATCAAAGCGCGGCGCGCATCGCGCATGAAGCAGAGGGCGGTCACGCTGATGACCAGATCGAAACTGCGGTCGGCAAAGGGCAGGCTCTGCCCGTCCGCGGCGAGATAGGCAGCCTTGCCGCGACCGGCGGCGAAGCGCGCCGCGGCGAAATCGATATCAGCCCCCACGGCCCAGCCGAGGGCCACGCTATCGGAAAAGAGGCGCGTGAAATAGCCGGTGCCGCAGCCGACATCCAGCACGGTCTCGCCGAAACACGGTGTCAAAAGCCCGTCGAGCAAACGATACTCGATACCACCGATCCATGCGCCGCGCCGCGTTTGGTACCAGGCGTCATACTGCTCCGGCTGCATGGCGGTCTCGCTGTCTTTATGCTGGAATCAAAATCGCCGGTACAACCAGTACTTCTCGTACAGGATTTTACCCGCGTGCCAGAACAGATTGGGCCCGCGCAACTCCACTTGCGGCGTCGGCTCGGCGTAGAAATTACCCTTGCCGATGCCGGCTCGCCCGCCGCCGGCCTCGATGAAACACATGCCCTCGCCCGCAAATTGACGCGGCGCGCCCTTGCCGGTCCAGGCGTGGGCGATGTTGTGCGCCACGACCTCGGCCTGGCCGTGGGCGAAGACGCCGGCCTTGGGCAGGGGACGACCCATCTTGAGTGGAATGGTGGTGATATCGCCGAGCGCGAACACGTTCTCGAATTGCGTCTGCAGCGTATGGCGGTCGACGGGTATCCAGCCGGATTCGTTGGTCAGACCCGCCTCGCGCGCCACCGCCGGCGCGCGGTGCGGTGGCACGTAAATCAGCAGGTCGTACTCGGCCGCGACGCCATTGGCGAAGCCGATGCGGCGGGCTGCCGGATCGATTTCCTTGACCTGGTGTTCGGGGTGGTAGGCGATGCCACGTGCCTCGAGCATGCCGCGCACGGCAGCACCCAGTTCGGGACCGGTAACGACCATCGGCCGCGGCTCGGCGGCGAAGAACTCGATCGTCGTCTTGTCGCGCACGCCGCGCTTGCGCAGGTGTGATTCCAGCAACAGGGCGGCCTCGTAGGGGGCGGCCGGACACTTATACATGGGCGCGGCGGTGAGCACGACGATGCGCCCGCCTTCGAAGCGGGCGAGGGCGTCGCGGATGGCCGTCGCGCCTTCCATGGTGTAGAGGTTAAGGCCCGCTTGCGGGAGTCCCGGGATCGCCTCCGGCGCGTACTCCGCCCCGAGCGCGATCACCAGCGCGTCGGCCGCGATCGATTCGCCGGCGATCTCGACTTCGCGGCGCCGCGGATCGATGCGGGTGACATCACCGTGGCGGAACTCCACGCCTCGGCCGATCAATCGGTCGAGAGAACGGGTGAAATCCTCCGGCTTGCGCTCGCCGACCATCAACCACAACAAGGATGGCGGAAAGAAGTGCCGCTCGGCGCGATCAACCGCGATCACGCGATCCGATGCGGGTAAGAGTTTTCGCAAGGTCTCTGCGGCGACCAGCCCGCCTAGACCGGCCCCGAGAATCAGCGCGGTTCGGCTCATGATCAAAATACCCCCACTTTGTCGGCCCACTCGTCGGTCCAGGTCGCAAGCTCCTCCATGCTGCTGCGGCGCGCGCCTTGCGCGAGGTCGCCATCGGCGATGCCGCGAGCATCGAGGCAACTGCCGCAGACGCCGACTTCGCCGTGATTTTGGAGCACCATGCCCAGCATCGCCTCAATACTGTAATAACCGCCCGGCACCCGTTGACCGCGTTTGGCGCAGGTCACCGCGTCGCCGATCAAAAAAACCCGCACCTGCGCCCCCTCGCGCTTTGCCAAGGCACCGGCGAGTCGCAGCCCGTTGTAAGTGCGCTCGCTGCCGTATGGAGGGTCGTTCAGAATCATCAATGCTTTGCCCATCGGGTTCGCTCCTTTCAAACAAAAGTTTCTCTGCCTCAGAATGCGATCACTTTGTCCGCCCACTGCGTCCAGGACGTCAGTTCGGCGAGAGTGCTTCTGCGGGTTCCATCGACAAGTTCCTGATCCGTGATCCCGCGCGCGTCCATGCAGGTTCCGCACACGCCCACTTCGACCTCGTTGCGCAGAACGCGACCGAGCATGAGCTGGATGTTGTAGAAACCCTCGGCCACCTTTTGCCCGCCTTTGGCGCAGGACGCCGCATCGCCAATCAGGAACAGCTTCACGTCCTCGCCTTCGGCCTTCGACAGGGCTCCTGCGAGGCGCAAACCGTTATAGCTGCGCTCACTGCCATACGGAGCGTCATTCAGGATGAATAGGGTCTTCATGGTGTCGTTCTCCTTTTGCGTCACGGGCTGGATTCACGCGCGATCGTGAACCCTTCACGGTTCCAATGCTCCATGCCGCCGCGCAGGACACAGACGTCGGTAAAGCCGGCTTGTTGGAACAGGCGGGCGGCAGTGACCGAACGCTTGTCGGTTCGGCATACCAGCGTCAGCGGGCGCCGCTTCGCCGGCTCAAGTTCCCCGATGCGCGCGGCCAGTTCGCCCAGCGGAATGTTGCGCGCACCCGAGATGTGGCCGAGCGGGCCGGTAAACTCGTCTGCTCCCCGGACATCGATCAGCAGCGGCTCGCCGCTCGGATCGAGCCTGCCTTTAAGGCTGCCGCTATCGATCCAGCGGATGCCGGCCTGGCGAAACTGTCGTGCGAAGCGCGGCAGGAAAGCGACGAACGCAAGCAGCGCCAGCGCCAACAGGGCGTTGCGGATGGCTCCATCCCCGCCGGCGAGGGCTTCACGCCCGGCATGACCGAGCCACGCATAGGCGAGCGCGCCGGGAAACATGCAGACGAACGAGGCAGCCGCGTAGGCAATAAGCGGGATACGCGTCAGGCCGAGCGCGTAGTTCACCAGGTTGAAGGGAAACAAGGGCACCAGGCGCACAAAGGCGACAAAGCGCCAGCCTTCGGCTTCCACGCCTTCGATCAGTTGCTTCAGCCTGCCGCCGGTCCTGCGCGCGACCCAATCCGCAGCGAGGTAGCGCGCCACGAGGAACGCGAGCGTTGCGCCGAACGTGGCGCCGGTCAGGCTGTACAGTGCGCCTGGTACGGCGCCGAACAGCGCGCCTGCCACCAGCGTGAGCACCGACCCGGGAAGGAAGAACACAGTCGCCGCGGCATAGAAGGCGATGAACGCCAACGGCGCCCAGACGCCTGCTCCGGCCAGCCAACGGGAAAGCGCGTCCCCGCTCAGCGCCTCGCGATTCGCAAAGGCGACGAGCAGGCCGGCGGCCAGCGCCAGCGCCAGCGCGCCGCGCGCCGCATTACCCGGTTTCATGACCGGATTCCGATGTGCTCCCGATCGCATAGCCGCCGTCCGCTGCGGCAAACGGAAGCGCGAGCAAGCCCGTAAGTTTGACCGCCGCGTCGCTGCCGGTGAGCCCCTGCACGCCGATCGCCATGCTTTCCTGCGGCAGGCGTGCGCGCTCGCGGTAGGTGCCGCACAGCCGGTCCCACCAGGGCAGGTTGAAGCCGAAGTTGCTGTTGGTCTCGACCGGCTCCATCGAATGGTGGATGCGATGCATCTCGGGGGTGACCAGCATCAACCGCAAGCATCGGTCGACCGGCTGGCGCAGTCGGAGATTGGCGTGGTTGAACATCGCAGTGGCGTTCAGCAGCACCTCGAACACCAGCACCGCGGCCGCCGGCGCCCCGAGCACCGCGATGGCCGCGAACTTGATCAGCATCGACAGCAGGATTTCGATCGGGTGAAAACGCGCGCCGGTGGTGACGTCGATGTCCGCGTCGGCGTGATGCACCCGGTGCAGGCGCCACAACAGCGGCACCGCGTGAAACATGACATGCTGCAGATAGATGGCGAAGTCGAGTGCGATTACCGATAGCGCAAATGCCCACCAGAACGGAATACCGAAGGCGTTCAGCAATCCCCAGCCGCGCTCGGCGGCGAGCAGGGCGAATCCGACCGCCGCCAGCGGAAACAGCAGGCGCAGGATCAGGCTGTTCAACACCACCAGCGCCAGGTTATGCAGCCAGCGCACCCGCCGTGGCAACAACCGTACCCGCCTGGGCGCCACCGCCTCCCAGATCGCCATCAGCGCGAACATGCCGAAGAATGCGCCCAGCCGCACGGCCGGCTCGTGGGCTAGCGCCCATTCGTTAAATGCCATAATCGCTCCTGATCCACTCGGACCTTGGCCTGACCCCGCCGGTCAGGTATAATTCAAGTATTCAACCGATTAGTTGAATAGTAGGAGGCCACGGCCGCGATGTCAACAGCTAATTTCAAACAGGACGTGCATGCCCAACTCGCACGGGTGGGCAAGGCCCTGTCAAACGGCAACCGGCTGGAGCTGCTGGACTTCGTCGCCCAGGGGCCGCGCAGCGTGGAGGAGCTTGCGACCATGACGCGGCTCTCGGTCGCAAACGCGTCGAAGCATCTGCAGGAACTGCGTCGCGCCGGGCTGGTAGAGGCGCGAAAGGAGGGCCTGCGGGTGTTCTACGAGTTGGCGGGTCCCGACGTGGTGGGTTTGATCGCGGCGCTGGGACGCGTCGCCGAGACGCGGCTCGCCGAAATGGCGCACCTGGTGCGCACCTACATCACCGCGCGCGACGACCTGGAGCCGATCCCCGCCGCCGAACTGTTAAAGCGTTCAAAGCTCGGGCTCGTGACCGTGCTCGACGTCCGCCCGGCCAAAGAGTTCGCCGCCGGGCATTTGCCAGGCGCGATCAACGTCCCGGTCGAAGACCTGACCAAACGCATGAAAAAATTTCCCAAAGGACGCGAAGTCATCGCCTATTGCCGCGGCCCGTACTGCCTGCTTTCGCTGGATGCGGTAGCGTTGCTGCGCGCGAAGGGCTTCAAGGCACGCCGGCTGGAGGACGGATTTCCGGAGTGGAAGGCGTCCGGACTGCCGGTCGAGGCCTGAGCGGGTTGGCAATCAGGACGATGAAGAACAGGCGAAAGTTGCGGTGCTGAAAGCCGCGCAGGATCGGATGCATGACCTGAGCGTGGCTTAGCCGAGTTTGGCGAGCTGTGGTTTCAGGTTTTCCAGGGTGATGGCGAAAGCGGCCAGGCGCTCCTTCTCCTGCGCCACGACCTGAGCCGGGGCGCGCGCCACGAACCCGGCGTTGGCGAGTTTACCCCTGGCCTTGGCGATTTCGCCCTCGAGTCGGGAGATTTCCTTTTGCAGGCGCTCGCGCTCCGCCGTCTTGTCGATTTCAATCCTGAGCATCAAGCGGCAGTCGCCGACCACGGCGACCGCGGCGTCGGCCTCCGGCAAGGCGGCAACCACGCTCACGTCGGACAGCCTGGCCAGGAACTTGATGTAGGGCGAGAGCGCTTCCAGCCGGGCCTTGTCGCCGCTGGCGAGCAAGGGGAGGCGCTGCGCCGGGGAAACGTTCATTTCCCCGCGCAGGTTGCGGCAGGCGTTTACCAGGTCCTTCAACACCGCGACTTCGGCGTCGGCCGCGGCGTCGAAGCGCTCAGGCGTAGGCCGCGGGTAAGGTGCGAGCATGACGCTCTTGCCCGCGCGTCCCGCCAGCGGTGCGATTCTCTGCCACAGCTCTTCGGTGATGAAGGGGATGACCGGGTGGGCGAGCCGCAGCACCGCTTCCAGCACCCGTACCAGGGTGCGGCGCGTGGCACGCTGCTCGGCTACGCTGCCATGTTGCAGCTGCACCTTGGCCAGTTCCAGATACCAGTCGCAGTATTCGTCCCAGACGAACTCGTACAGGGCGCGCGCGGCGAGGTCGAAACGGTAGCTGTCGAAGCCCTCGCATACCTCTTTCTCCGCGCGCTGCAGCCGGCTCACGATCCAGCGGTCGATGACCGAAGGCGCAAGCGGCAAAGACTCGTCCGCGCCGCAGTCCTTGCCCTCGGTGTTCATCAGCACGAAGCGCGTCGCGTTCCACAGCTTGTTGCAGAAATTGCGGTAGCCCTCGCAGCGGCCGAGGTCGAAGTTGAGCGTGCGCGCAAAGCTCGCGAGCGAGGCGAAAGTGAAGCGCAGCGCATCGGCGCCGAACGACTGGATGCCGTTCGGGTAATTCTTGCGCACGTATTTCTCGACCTTGTTCCTGTGGCTGGCGAGCATCAGGCCCTGCGTCGATTTTTCCAGCAGGGCGTCGAAGCTGACGCCATCGATCAGATCCAGCGGGTCCAGGGTGTTGCCTTTGGACTTGGACATTTTCTGCCCCTCGGCGTCGCGCACCAGGGCGTTGATGTAGACGTGGCGGAACGGCACCCTGCCGGTGAAGTGCAGGGTCATCATGATCATGCGCGCGACCCAGAAGAAGATGATGTCGAAGCCGGTAACGAGGACCGAGGAAGGCAGGAAGGCATCGAGATCGCGCGTCTTTTCCGGCCAGCCGAGGGAGGTGAAAGGCACCAGGGCGGAGGAAAACCAGGTGTCGAGCACGTCCTCGTCGCGTTTGAGCTTGCCGCGGTAGCCTTTGGCGACCGCCTGAGCAAAGGCTTCGGCTTCACTGCGGGCGACGTACACCTTGCCCTCGTCGTCGTACCAGGCCGGAAGCTGGTGACCCCACCAGAGCTGACGCGAAATGCACCAGTCCTGGATGTTTTCCAGCCATTGATTGTAGGTCGTGGTCCAGTGATCGGGAAAGAATTTCACTTCGCCCGCGGCCACCGCTTCCAGGCCGGGTTTCGCCAGGCCGCCCATTTTCACGAACCATTGGTCGGTGAGCATGGGTTCCACGATCACGCCGGTGCGGCCCGAGCGCGGCACCCGCAGTTTGTAGGGTTTTTCCGAAACCAGAAATCCTTGTGCGTCGAGGTCTTCGAGAATGCGCTTGCGTGCCTCGAAGCGATCAAGGCCGCGGTAAGCTGCGGGGGCGTCATCGTTGATCTTCGCGTCCAGGGTCAGCACGTTGATTTGATCCAGCGCGTGCCGCCGACCGACCTGATAGTCGTTGAAGTCGTGCGCCGGGGTGATCTTGACGCAACCGGTGCCGAATTCGGGATCGACGTAATCGTCGGCGATCACCGCGATCGAACGCCCGGCAAGCGGCAGCACAACTTTTTTCCCGACGAGCCGGAGATAGCGCTCGTCCTTGGGGTTCACGGCGACGGCGGCATCGCCGAGCATGGTTTCCGGGCGCGTGGTCGCGACCACCACGGCGCCCGTGCCGTCTTCAAAGGGATACCGGATTTCCCAGATCTTGCCGTCTTCCTCCTCGCTGTCGACCTCGAGGTCGGACACCGCGGTGCCCAGCACGGGGTCCCAGTTGACCAGGCGCTTGCCGCGGTAGATGAGGCCTTCCTCGTGCAGGCGCACGAACACCTCGACCACCGCGCGCGACATGCGCTCGTCCATGGTGAAATAACCCGCACGCTGACCTTCGGTGTCGGCGTAGGTCCAGTTGGCCGAGGTGCCCAGGCGCCGCATCTGGCGCATGATGATCGAGCCCGACTCCTGCTTCCATGCGCGCACGCGTTCGATGAATCCGTCGCGGCCGAGGTCATGGCGGCTCTTGCCCTCGGCCTCGAGCTGGCGCTCGACCACGATCTGGGTCGCGATGCCGGCGTGGTCGGTGCCGACCACCCAGTTGGTATCGAATCCGCGCATACGGTGGTAGCGCACGAGCGCGTCCATCAGCGTCTGCTGGAACGCGTGTCCCATATGGAGGGTGCCGGTCACGTTGGGCGGCGGCAACTGAATGCAATAGGCCGGTTTGGCCGAGTCCGCCGAATGCGCGAAATAGCCGCGCTGTTCCCATTCGGGATACCAGTACGCCTCGATGGCCCGCGGATCAAAGCTCTTGGCTAATTCCATTTTCTCGGGGATGTGGCGAATTGAGCTGTACTTTGCCGGCAACGTGGCCAGCCCAAAGTGTGCAGCCCAGATGAGCGAAAGGGCGAATTATAGCGGATAGCCGCAGAGCGACATACGGCGTCTAAAATGCCGTCGCATGCCAAGAGCGGCTATTGCGCGCTCGTGCGCGCCAACCCTGTTTTTGTTACGGATGAAAAGCACATCCGTAACAAAAACACGGTTATGGATAAAAGCAATACCGGGTTGAGGTTGTCTTTATCCAAGATCGCCGATTGTGTGCGGACCGCTTTTGGTCCGCGCGCAATCGGTGATCCGCGCGGACGGGTCGCCGTCCGCGCAAGTTCGAGCGCCACAGCTCGTATGGTTAAAACACTAACCGCCGGATTTTCGCCGCTCAAGTTCCCGCTCGACCGCGCTGTGAATGGCGTCGCTCAGGATTTCGCGCGCAATCCGCTGCAGGTCGCCGCGCAGGTCGTCGAACAGCCTTTCGACCAGCGGCGCCAGGCATTCCTTCAGGCGCTCCTCGATCAAGGAATCGATGTCCGGCTGCAACGCAGCGAGCAGCGTTGCACGGATGCTCGCCGCCAGCGGCTCGGCCTGCTCCTCGTCCAGTGAGGCGGGCTCGACGAGTTCGGTCAGTACCGGCAGATCGTCGCGCGCGGCAGGCGGGTCCACTACTTCATCGAGGATCGGGATCTCGGCGTTCGGCTCGGCTCCCGTCCGCGCCGGGCGGTGGCGCGCCATCAGCGAGTCGGCCTTGCTCAGCAGATCTTCCGGTTCAGCCATTGGCCTTGGACAAGTCGTGATTTACGATTTCGTAGCCGCGGTCGCGGTAAAAGCGGAAGCGCTCGCGCGCGGCCGCACGGTCTTCGTCGTCGCGGCCGACGATCTCCACCAGCCGTTGGAAGCGGCTGAAAGCGGGCGGCCATTCGGAATGCAGGTTCAGCAGCACTTCGTCGTGCGGCGTGTCCGCCGGGTCGTTGGTAATGAGCACCGGGGTTTGCGCGGCAAGCGGGCTGCGTGTCATGCAGTGTGGCAGAAAGCCGGTGGTTTGCCAGGTCCAGAGCATTTTGTCGATTCTCTGTGCCTGTGCCTCATCGGCGGTGTAGATCAGTACCCGCAGCATCTGCTGCGCCGCCTTGGCCGACAGGCGGCAGGCGACCTGTAGCTTGTCCTCGGCCTCGAAGTAGAAGTCGATGCGCGTCATTGGTCGGGGAGACCGAAGGCGGAAGGAGGAACCATGCGCTGGCGGTTTTTCTCCTCATCCCTCATGCTTTTTCCGCCCGTTTCATCAGGAAACTGGTCAGGAGAGCGACCGGCCGCCCGGTCGAGCCCTTATCCTTGCCCGACTTCCAGGCGGTGCCTGCGATGTCCAGGTGCGCCCAGTCGAATTTCTTGGCGAAACGCGAAAGAAAGCAAGCAGCGGTGACGCTGCCGGCCGGGCGGCCGCCAATATTGGCCATGTCGGCGAAATTGCTTTTCAGTTGCTCCTGGTAATCGTCCCACAGCGGCATGTGCCAGGCGCGGTCGTAGGCCTCATCCCCGGCGGCGAGCAATTCGCGCGCCAAGGTCTCTTTGTTGCTGTACAGGCCGCTGGCGACATGGCCCAGCGCGATCACGCAGGCGCCGGTCAGCGTGGCGATGTCGACCACGGCCGCGGGTTCGAAACGCTCGGCATAGGTCAGTGCATCGCACAGGATCAGCCGACCCTCGGCGTCGGTATTGAGCACTTCGATCGTCTGCCCGGACATGCTGGTGACGATGTCTCCCGGTTTGGTCGCGGCGCCTCCCGGCATGTTCTCGGTGGCCGGGATGATGCCGACGACATTGAGCTTGAGCTTCATTTCGGCGCAGGCGCGCAGCGCGCCGAGCACGCTTGCAGCGCCGCACATGTCGAATTTCATCTCGTCCATTTCCGGCGACGGCTTAAGCGAAATGCCGCCGGTATCGAACGTGATGCCCTTTCCCACCAGCACCACCGGTCTTGCTTTTTTCGGACCGCCGGCATAATTCAGCACTATCAGTTTCGGCCGCTGGCGCGAGCCCTGTGCCACCGAGAGCAGGGATCCCATCCCCAACTTCTCCATGTCCTTGCGCTCCAGCACCTTGATCTCGAGTTTCCATTCCTTGGCGATTTTCCTCGCCTGTTCGGCGAGGTAGGTCGGCGTGCAGACGTTGGCCGGGAGATTGCCCAGGTCCTTGGCCAAGCCCACGCCCGCGCCTGTGGCCGCGCCCTGGCGCAGGCCTCGCGCGACCGCGGCCGCATCG
>Ga0315281_10001717_pt1 | contig 32439 bp, 26 predicted proteins | sample YL17G07_0_MG_FD_204540 | JGI IMG/M metagenome (GOLD analysis project Ga0315281, IMG submission 204540) | Sediment microbial communities from Yellowstone Lake, YNP, Wyoming, USA - YL17G07_0 | ecosystem: Environmental > Aquatic > Freshwater > Lake > Sediment | place: USA: Wyoming | collected...
TGTCGCGGAACAGGCGTTCGTCTTCGGAGAGGCTCGTCAGGGCAGGCTGCGTCACGCCGGGGATGTTAGCCCAAAGTAGGTCTAAGATAGGGCGATGAGGCGTGTTCTTCGTTCGATCGCCTGGACGGCCGGCCTGGCCGCCGTCGCTCTCGCGGAGGCGTCCAGCCACGCCCAGCAGGCTCAGCCGCCGCCGGCCCAACCCGTGTTCCGCACGGGGATCAACTTCGTCCGCGTCGACGTCATCGTGTCCGACCGGAGCGGCACGAACATCGCCGACCTCAAGCAGGCCGATTTCGAAGTCACCGAAGACGGCAAGCCGCAGTCGATCGAGAACTTCAAGTTCATCAAGCTCGACGGCGGGGCCGTGCCGGGTCCCGAGGGACCGGCGCGCGCCATCCGCACCGATGCCGACGAAGAGCAGGAAGCCGCGCGAGACGACGTGCGGCTGTTCGCGATCTTCCTCGACGACTACCACGTGCGGAAGGAAAACAGCCTCCGCGTCCGGGCGCCGCTCCAGCAGTTCGTCCAGACGCAGCTCGGGCCGACCGACATGATCGGCCTGATGTATCCGCTCGAATCGGTCTTCAACGTCCGGATGACGCGGAACCAGGATCAGGTGGTCCGTGGTCTCGAAAAATTTCTGGGCCGCAAGTACGACTACCGGCCGGAGAACGACCTCGAACGGCAGTACGCCTACTATCCCGTCGAGACGCAGGAGCAGATTCGCGTGCGCGTGTCGCTGTCCGCGATTCGCGGCCTGATCGTCCACATGGGCACGCTCAAAGAAGGCCGCAAGCAGCTCATCATCGTCAGCGAGGGATTCAGCAACCGGCTGCCGCTGACCGTGCGCGAGGCGAATCCGACGGTGGGCAACGGCGGCGGAATCGGACCCGGCGGAAACGGCGTCGTCGATCCGATCGGCGCCGCGGGGCTCAACGAGAATCAGGCGGACTTTGCCGCCCAGATGGACATGGAGCAGCTGCTGCGCGACGTGTACGACGAAGCCAACAAGAACAACGTCTCGCTGTACACCGTTGATCCGCGCGGACTCGCCGTCTCGGAGTTCGACGTCAGCGACGGGAACGTCGACCCGAGCACCGACCGCGCGTATCTCAGCCAGACGACGGACACGCTGCGGACACTCGCCGTCGAAACCGACGGCCGCGCCATCGTCAACCGCAACGACCTGGTCGGCGGCATGAAGCAGATCGTGCGCGACGTCAGCGCCTACTATCTGCTCGGGTACAACTCGACGCAGACGTCGGCGGACGGCAAGTTCCACGAGATCAAGGTCCGCGTGAAGCGCCCCGGCGTCCAGGTGCGCGCCCGGAAGGGGTACTGGGCGCTGACGAACCAGGAGATGGCGCTCTCGTTGGCGCTGCCGAAAGCGCCGGCGCCGACGGCCGTCACCGCCGCGCTCGCCAGCGTCGTGAACACATCGTCGGCCTCGAAGGCGCGCCCGATTCGCACGTGGATTGGGACGTCGCGAGGGGAGAACGGGAAGACCCGTGTGACGTTTGTCTGGGAGCCGATGCCGCGTGCGCCCGGATCGCCGCCGCTGCCGGACAGTCAGCAGCCGGCTCGCGTCGCCGTCACGGCCGTGGGCGGCGACGGCATGCCCTATTTCCGTGGCCGGGTGCCCGATGTCGCGCTGGCGACGATTTCAAATTCATCCTCGCCGTCGTCATCCGTGGCCGGCGGAGGACCTGCGGCGCGCGGGCCGTCGCGCGTGGTCTTCGACGTGCCGCCGGGCACGATGCAGCTCCGCCTGTCGGTTGAAGGGGCGACCGCCGGCGTGATCGACTCCGAGATTCGCGAGGTCGTCGTTCCCGACTTGACGAAGACGCAGACCTTACTCAGTACGCCGGTGGTGTATCGCGCACGCACGCCGCGCGAGCTTCAGCAGATGAAGGTCGACGCGCAGGCGATTCCAGCGACGCTCCGGGAGTTCAGCCGCACCGATCGGCTGTTCGTTCGCGTGGCGGTCTACGGTGCAGGCGGACCGACACTCTCCGCCCATCTGCTGAGTCGCGGGGGACAGCCGATGTCGGAGCTTCCGGTGACGCCGCCCGTGGCGCCGTTGACCGACGCGACGATCGATCTCCCGGTCGCCGGCATCGCGCCAGGGGAATACGTGCTCGAGATCAAAGCGACCGGCGAGGGCGGCGACGCCAAGGAGCTCGTCGGGTTCCGCGTCACGAGCTAGATTCGCGTGCGGTTGGCATCGCTGGCGCTCCTCGTCGCGATTGCGCAGGCCCCAGCGCCGCCTGGAACCTCTGGAACCTCTGGAACCCCTGATCTTGTTCGCCTCGACGTGATCGCGAGAGACGTGCAGGGCCGCCCGGTCGAGACGCTCACGCCTTCAGACTTCGACATCCGCGAGGACGGCACACCGCAGGCGCTCGCCGGCGTGCGGCTCGTCCGCGATCCGCGTGTGGTCGGCATCTACCTGGACGAGTACTACGTCAGCGCCTCGAAGACGACGGCGATCAAGGCGGCGCTGCATCGTTTCGTGGACGAGGATCTGGGTGCCGGCGACCAGGTGGCGATCCTGCGGCCGCTTGATTCGCTGCTGACCATCGCGCTCACGCGGGATCGCGCGGCGATGCATCGCGCGATCGACGCCTTCGAAGGCCGCCGCGGCGACTACGAGCCCCGCACCGACTTCGAACGAAGCCTTGTCGCCGGCGACCGTGCCCGGGCGGACGTCCAGCGCGCGCAGTCGACCTGGTCGACGCTGAATGCGTTGACGCTGCATCTCGCCAATCTCAACGCGGGACGATCGAGCGTGCTGTTCGTCAGCGAGCAGGCCGATCCCGTTGTGCGCCGGCGCGGATTCGAGTCGCTGCCCTCGTCGAGCGCGATCACGCGGACGGCGAATCGATCGAACGTGTCGTTCTACGTCTTCGATCCGCGCGACGCCGACGAGCGGGCCGCAAGCCCTGATGAAGGGCCGAATCTGCTTCGCGTGCTGGCGGACGACACCGACGGCGCGATGATCAGCGGCGTTGAGGCCGCGGCCGCCGGGCTTCGGCAGATGCTGAGCGACGCGGCGTCGTACTACCTGGTGTCGTATCAGTCGGCCCGCGGCAGCGACGGGCTGTTTCATGCGGTTGACGTCACGGTGAAGAAGGCCGGCGTGAAGCTCCGGGCGCGCAAGGGCTATTGGGCGCCGACGCCCGATGAGATCGATCGCGCCAGGCTCCTCACGAGCGGAGGCGCGACGCTGCCGCCCATCAAGCTCGAGCCACCCCGGCATGCCAGCACGTTGATCCGCCCGTGGTTCGGCATCGCGCGCGGCGACAACGGCAAGGTGCGGATGACGTTCGTGTGGGAGGCGTCGGGCGCGGTGCCCGGCGATCGGCGCGTCAAGATTCCCGCGAGGCTTGACGTCAAAGCCGTCGGGTCCGATGGCGCCACCGCGTTCGAGGGCACCCTCGACGATCGATCGAGCGCGGTCTTCGACGTGCCACCCGGCCGGGTGACGTTCACGAGTTCGGTCGAGGACGCCGCGGCGCAGGCGATCGACTCCGACATCCGCGACGTCGTGGCCCGCGATCTTCGCGGCGCCGTCGTCCTCGGCACGCCTGTCGTGTTTCGCGCGCGCACCGCCCGCGATCTGCGCGAGATCCGTGACGATGCCTCGGCCGTTCCCGTGGCGGCGCGGGAGTTCAGCCGTTCGGAGCAACTGCTGATTCGTGTGCCCGCGTATCCGTCGGCGCAACCGCCGGCGCTGTCGGCGACGCTCATCAGCCCGGCAGGGCAGGCGATGCGCCAGCTTGTTGTTCAGTCGCCGCCACTCGGCGGCCTCGCGCAAATCGAGGTGCCGCTCGCGGGCCTCTCGTCCGGACAATATTCGCTCGAGATCGCCGCGAAGGCGGCGGCAGGCAGCGCGAAAGAAACCGTCGTGTTTCGTGTGACGAATTAGATCGTTCAAGAGGTTCGAGTGGTTCCAGAGGTTCGATAATGTTTCCCCAGAGGCAGCGTCTGCTCATCAGCGGTTCGGCTGCTTTGTTCGCAGTGGCGGTATTGTCCGGCTGCGACTCGAAGAAGGCAGATCAGCTCGCAGGCGGTGAGTCGCATGGCCCTTGGACCTACTCACTTCACCTTGGTGACGCGCGCGGGAACGCCCACGAGGTCTTGGGCAACGCGACCCGCACAACCGAAGTGCTGGAAGAGTACCCGCTCTCAGGTGTCACTCTGTGGTTCAGCCCAGAAGGGCGAGTGACGAAATTCAATTTCCAAGGCGCTGCCGGCGTACTCTACTCTGACGGGCAGGCTTGGATTCCTTCAGGCCGCACTGTGGTCTTCGGGCTCACCGCTCATTCTAGCGACGCCGATTTCGCGGGCCGACTGGGGGCTCCGGTCACGGAAAGCGAAGCCGGTGCTCCAGGTTCAGTGACAACGAGGGAACGCCGGCGTATTTGGCGAAAGGACGGCTACCTGATCGACGCGCTCTTCTTAGCGTCCGATCGAAATCATCTCGGACAAACGTTTCCAAAGGGCTCCTTGCTTTGGGTCGAGATTTCGCCTGGACTATAGGCTGGCTATCCATCAAATGGAGCCGACGCGCCGGCCGGTCTGGGCGATCATGTCGCCGCGGCGCGCGGCTCATTTGGCACGTTGGGCCGCTGACCCAGCAACCGGACGGAGCGAGCAAGAGCCGTCGAACGTGCCGCATACGACCGTGGGCGTTTTCGGCGAGGCCGTTGCCGGTACGCGACACACATGAGAAGATCAGCCCATGCAATCGAGTCCGCTTGCTCAGCTACTGAAGCTTTCCGCCGGCGACCGGGCCGAATTGGCCATGGCGTTGTGGGAGAGTCTCACTGACGGCGAGCGCGAGAAGGAACTCGCGCTGACCGACGATCAATGCGCTGAACTTGATCGCCGATGGGCTGAGCACCTGGAGAATCCAGGCTCAGCGGTTCCCTGGGCCGACGTCCGGCGGAAGTTGTTGGGCTGACCGTGACCCGGCGGGTTGTTTTCCGGCCCCAGGCCGAAAATGACGCGCTTGAAGTGCGCCAGTGGTACGAGTCGCGCCGCGAAGGGCTGGGGCGGGAGTTTGGCGTCGCCATGGACGAGATGGTGGGACGCATCGCCGACAATCCACTGGCGTTCCAGCGCGCGCACGGTGAAACGCGGCGAGCCGTGCTGGCGCAATTTCCCTACGCAATCTATTTCCGTGTCGAGGATGAAGAGGTCGTCGTGTTGGCGCTCCACGGGCGGCAGCATCCGTCGCACTGGCGAGTCCGGTCGTGAGATCGGAAATCTGCTTAAGACCGCCGCGAACCGCTTGAACCTCTTCGCGTTACGCGTACATCCCGCGGATGCGCGTAACATCCGCAACGCGCTTGATCGCGACCATGTAGGCAGCGGTGCGCATGTCGACCTTGAAGGCGACCGAGATTTCGCGCACGGCGCTGAACGCCTGCATGATCTTCAGTTCCAGGCGCTCGTTCACTTCCTTCTCCGTCCAGAAGTAGCCGTGGCGATCCTGCACCCACTCGAAGTACGACGCGGTGACCCCGCCGCTGTTCGCGAGGATATCCGGCACCACGAACACGCCACGGTCGTGAAGATGGTTGTTCGCGTCCGGAGTCGTGGGGCCGTTGGCGCCTTCGACGATCACCTTGGCGCGGATGCCGGGCGCGTTGGCCATCGTGATCTGATTCTCGAGCGCTGCGGGAATGAGGATGTCGAGGTCGGCTTTGAACAGCTCCTCGTTCGTGAGCGCGTCGCCGCCCTTGAAGCCTGCGATGGTCTTGTTACGGGACGCATATTCGAGCAGCGTCGACATGTCGAGGCCCTTCGCGTTGTAGACGCCGCCCTCGAAGTCCGCGACGGCGACGATCTTCGCGCCCTGTTCCGCGAGCAGCTCCGCTGACACCGAGCCGACGTTGCCAAAACCCTGGATGCCGACGGTCGCGCCTTTGATGTCGAAGCCCGCATGCGCCGCGGCTTCACGCGCGCAGATCATCACACCGCGGCCCGTGGCCTCGCGGCGGCCGAGCGACCCGCCGAGCTCAATCGGCTTGCCGGTGACGACGGCCGTTTCGGTGTGGCCGACGTGCATGCTGTAGGTGTCCATGACCCACGCCATCGTCTGCTCGTTGGTGTTGACGTCAGGCGCGGGCACGTCTTTATCGGGGCCGATCGCGTCGATGATTTCAGAGATATAGCGGCGGGTGAGGGCCTCGAGTTCGCGGCGCGACATCAGACTGGGATCGCAGATGACGCCCCCCTTGCCGCCGCCGAACGGGACGTGCGCGATCGCGCACTTCCAGGTCATCCACGCGGCGAGCGTTGTCACTTCGTCGAGCGAGACGTTCGGGTGATAGCGGATGCCGCCCTTCGCCGGCCCGAGCGAGACGTTGTACTGCACGCGGTAGCCCGTGAAAACGACGATTTCGCCGCTGTCCATCTGCACCGGGCACGAGACGATGATCTGCCGCTTGGGATGCGTCAGGATGCGCCAGATGCCCGGCTCGAGGCTGAGGATCCTGGCCGCTTCCTCAAATTCGACGAGCATTGCCCCAAAGAGAGTGCCGTCGCCGGTTGGCGCCATGCCGACGATTATAATTTCAAAGACGCATGATCCCGCCGCCCGATCCCGGAGTCTTTCCCTACACGCGCGGCATCCACGCGAGCGGCTACGAAGGCAAGCTGTGGACGATGCGCCAGTTTGCAGGTTTTGGCACGCCCGAAGAGACGAACGCCCGCTACAAGGCGCTGCTCGCGGCGGGCGGCACCGGGCTCAGCGTCGCCTTCGACCTGCCGACGCTGATGGGCCGCGACCCGGACCATCCGCTGTCGCTCGGTGAGGTGGGGAAGTGCGGCGTCAGCGTCACGACGCTCGCCGACATGGAGACGCTGTTCGACGGCATCCCGGTCGGGTCGATTACGACGTCGATGACCATCAACTCGCCAGCCGCGATGATCTTCGCGATGTATCTGGTCGTGGCCGAAAAGCAGGGCGCGAGCTGGGAGACGCTGTCCGGGACGATTCAGAACGACATCCTGAAGGAGTTCATCGCGCAGAAGGAATACATTTATCCGCCGCGGCCGTCGATGCGGCTCATCACCGACGTCTTTGCGTTCTGCGCGGAGCGCGTGCCGCGCTGGAACACGATTTCGGTGAGCGGCTATCACATCCGCGAGGCCGGGGCGACGGCGCTGCAGGAGCTCGCGTTCACGCTCCGCGACGGCATCGAGTACGTGCAGTACGGCGTCGATGCCGGCCTGCGCGTCGACACTTTCGTCCCGCGCATGTCGTTTTTCTTTAATGCGCAGAGCGACTTCTTCGAAGAGATTGCCAAGTACCGCGCGGCCCGATCGCTCTGGGCCCACGCGATGCGCGAAAGGTTCGGGGCGGCGGACGAGCGCTCGTGGAAGCTCAGGTTTCACAGCCAGACCGCCGGCGTCTCGTTGACGGCCCAGCAGCCGTACAACAACGTCGTGCGGACGGCGCTGCAGGCGCTGTCGGCGGTCGTCGGCGGCACGAACTCGCTGCACACGAACTCGCTCGACGAGGCGCTGGCGCTGCCGACGGCCGAAGCCGCGACGCTGGCGCTGCGGACGCAGCAGATCATCGCGTACGAGAGCGGCGTGCCGGACGTCGTCGATCCGTTCGGCGGGTCGTACTTTGTCGAGCAGCTCACGAGCGAGCTCGAAGAGGGCGCGCGGCGGTATTTCGACGAGATCGACCGGCGAGGCGGCATGGTTGAGGCTATCGAGGCCGGCTTCCCTCAGCGCGAGATTGCCGAGAGCGCCTACAGGTTCCAGCAGGCCGTCGAACGCCGCGAGCGGATCGTCGTCGGCGTCAACGATCGGACGGGCGGCGCCAGTAGTGATGATCTCAAGGATGTCCAGGCGACGCCGACCCTATATATAGATGAGGCGGCTGGGGAGCGGCAGCTGCAGAAGCTCGAGCAGGTGAAACGATCGAGGAACACGGCCGCCGTCGAGCGCGCGCTCGATGCGCTGCAGGACGCCGCGCAGTCGGGACGGAACACGATGCCCCCGATACTCGAAGCGGTCCGCGCATACGCAACCGTCGGTGAAATGTGTGATGCTCTGCGGAAAGTCTGGGGCGAATACGAAGAAGTCGCGGTCATCTAAGATTTGAGAATCTGAGATTTGAGGATATGCGAAAGCTGAGAGTTGTGATCGCGAAGCCCGGACTCGACGGCCACGACCGGGGCGCGAAAGTCATTGCCCGCGCCTTACGGGACGCCGGGATGGAAGTCATCTATACGGGCCTCCGGCAGACGCCGGAGCAGATCGTCACGGCGGCGCTGCAGGAAGACGCCGACGTCATCGGCCTGTCGATTCTGTCGGGCGCCCACAACCACATCGCGCCGCGGCTCATGGATCTGCTCAAGGCCAAAGGGCTCGACGATGTGCTGGTCGTCATCGGCGGCATCATTCCGGATGTGGACATCCCGAAGCTCAAGGTGCTGGGGGTGAAGGGCGTCTTTCTCCCCGGGACGCCCATGCAGGACATCATCGACTTCATCAAGACGAACGCCCGGGCCCGCCTCTGAACCGCCACTAAACCCCTAAGGCTCCGCGTCCGATACTCCAAAGGTGCCGCAGACCCTTCTCCTGGCCGATGACAGCGCGACCATCCAGCGCGTCATCGAGCTGACGTTCGCCGACCAGGACATCAACGTGGTCTCCGTCGCCGACGGCGATCAGGCGATCGCGCGGCTCGAAGCCGAGCCGACGCCGGACATCGTGCTGGCCGACGTCGGCATGCCGGGGAAGAACGGCTACGAGGTCGCCGAGTACGTGAGGCGCACGCCCAGGCTGGCGCACATCCCGGTGGTGCTGCTGACGGGCGCCTTCGAGCCTGTCGATCAGGTGAAGGCCGCCGCTGTCGGATGCGACGCCGTGCTCGCAAAGCCCTTCGAGCCGCAGCTCGTGATCGGCCGCGTGCGCGAGTTACTGGGCCGTTCCGCCTCCGCGGATGGGAATTCGCCCGCTACAGCGGGACAAGCCCCTGCGGCGGAGCTCGCGCCCGCGCCGCCGGTCGCCGTCGCCGCCGAGTCCGCGCCGCGAGTTGAGGACTATTTCGATCGGCTGGACGCGGCGTTCCAGACCTTGTCGAAGCCTCCCGCCGCGGCTCTCGTCGCCGCGCCGCCGGTGCCCGACGCGTTCGACCGGCTCCAGCCGCAGGAACAGGAGCCGCAGGCTGTCGCGGTCGCCGACACGCCCGCCGCCGACCCCAAAGTCGCGCCCGAGCCCGTCGTCGTGCCGGAACCCGTCGTCGTGCCGGAACCCGTCGTCGTGCCCGAACCCGTCGTCGCGCCCGAGCCGAAGAAACCAGAACCTGTCGCGGTCGTCGCACCTCCCGAACCCCTGGAACCTCTCGAACGACGGGGCCCGCGCGTTCTTCCGTCAATCGCGGACGCCTTCGGGGCGATTCTCGCGGCGGAGCAAAATGCGCTTGGCGTTCGACCGGAGTGGCCGACCCCGTCTCAGTCCGCAGATCAGACGGGGAGCGCCCGCGGCAGCGCTGAGGGCAATGCCGAGGTCGTCATTACTGACGAACTCGTGGATCGCGTCGCTCGGCGCGTGCTCGATCAGCTCTCCGACCGCGTCGTGCGCGAGACCGTCGCGTCGATGGCGTCCGACGCCGCCGAACGACTGGTCAAAGAAGAGATCGAACGGATCAAGAGCGCGATCAAGTGATCGAATAATCGGATAATCGGATCGCGCGATTGGCGGCGATTACTCAGTTACCAAGTCACCCGATTACCCGATTCGCCTTTCTGTAATACGATCCCCTGATGTCCGTACCCGAAAAGCCCGTCCTTGAAGGCCTCGAGGCCAAGTGGACGGCGCAGTGGGAAGAGTCCGCTGTCTACCGCTTCGATCGCACGCGCACGCGCGACCAGGTGTATTCCATCGACACGCCGCCGCCCACCGTCAGCGGCTCGCTGCATGTCGGTCACGTCTTCTCCTACACGCATACCGATCTCGTCGCCCGCTTTCAACGCATGCAGGGCAAGGCCGTGTTCTATCCGATGGGGTGGGACGACAACGGCCTGCCGACCGAACGTCGTGTGCAGAACTACTACGGCGTCCGCTGCGATCCCTCGCTGCCGTACGATCCGGACTTCACGCCTCCGGCGAAACCGGACAAGCCGATCTCTGTTTCGCGTCCGAACTTCATCGAGCTCTGCAATCGCCTGACGACGGAAGACGAAAAGGCCTTTGAGCATCTCTGGAGGACGCTCGGCCTGTCGGTCGACTGGTCGATGACCTACGCGACCATCGACAAGCGGTCGCAGGCGGTGTCGCAGCGGGCGTTTCTGCATCTCCTCAAGCGCGGCCTCGCGTATCAGGTGGAAGCGCCGACGCTGTGGGATATCGACTTCAAGACCGCCGTCGCGCAGGCGGAGCTCGAAGATCGCGAGATGCCGGGCGCGTACCATCGCATCAGGTTCGGCAGGACTGATGGCTCCGCCGTCGAGATCGAGACGACGCGTCCGGAGCTGATTCCCGCCTGCGTAGCGCTTGTCGCGCACCCGGACGACGAGCGGTACAAGCCGCTGTTCGGCACGGAAGTTGTCACGCCACTGTTCGGCGTCAAGGTGCCGGTGATGCCGCACGTGCTCGCCGATCCCGCGAAGGGCAGCGGCATCGCGATGATCTGCACGTTCGGCGACCTGACGGACGTCGTCTGGTGGCGCGAGCTCGGCCTGCCGGTGCGCGCGATTATTCAGACGGATGGCACGCTGCGCGACGTGGACTTCAAAGCGCCTGGCTGGGAATCGACCGATCCGGAGCGCGCTGCCCGCTATTACGCGGATCTCGTGAAGCTCTCGGCCAAGAAGGCGCAAGCGAAGATCGTGGAGCAGTTGCGCGAGGCGAGCGACCTCGTCGGCGACCCGCGGCCGATCACGCACGCGGTGAAGTTCTTCGAGAAAGGCGATCGCCCGCTCGAGATCATCACAAGCCGGCAGTGGTTCTTCAAGACGATCGAATTTCGCGAGCCCCTGCTCGCGCGCGGCCGCGAGCTGCAGTGGCATCCGGAATACATGAAGGGCCGGTACGACAACTGGGCGAACGGCCTCAACGGCGACTGGTGCGTCAGCCGGCAGCGGTTCTTCGGTGTGCCGTTCCCGGTCTGGTATCCGATCGACGCCGCGGGCCACGTCGATCACGGCCATCCGATTGCGGCGAGCGAAGATCACCTTCCCATGGATCCCTCGACGGACGTGCCCCCGGGGTTCACGGAAGCGCAGCGCGGACAGCCGGGCGGGTTCATCGGCGATCCCGACGTCATGGACACGTGGGCGACATCCTCGCTCACGCCGCAGATTGTCTGCGGCTGGTCGCGCGATCCGGAGCTGTTTGCGAAGACGTTCCCGATGGACCTGCGTCCGCAGGCGCACGACATCATCCGCACGTGGCTCTTCGACACGGTGCTGCGCGCGCATCTCGAACACGACTCGCTGCCGTGGAAGAACGCGGCGCTCTCCGGCTGGGTCCTCGATCCCGACCGCAAGAAGATGTCGAAGTCGAAAGGCAACGTCGTCACGCCGATGGGCCTGCTCGAAGAACACGGATCGGACGGCGTCCGCTACTGGGCGGCCAGCGGCCGGCCGGGCACGGACACGGCCTTCGACACGAACCAGATGAAAGTCGGCCGCCGGCTGGCGATGAAAGTACTCAACGCGTCGAAGTTCGTGCTGAGTGGCGCCGGGCCCAGGGCGTCGATCACCTGGGCGGTGGACCGTGCGATGCTGCGAAGCCTCGCGGTGCTCGTCACGGAAGCGACCGAGGCGTTCGAGTCGTACGACTACGCGCGCGTCCTGCAGCGCACCGAGACATTCTTCTGGCGCTTCTGCGACGACTATCTCGAGCTCGTGAAAGGGCGCCGCTACGGTGACCAGGGACCTGAGGCCGCCGGCTCAGCCAATGCCGCGCTGGCGGCGGCACTGTCCGTGATGCTGCGCCTGTTCGCGCCGTTCCTGCCGTTCGTCACCGAAGAAGTCTGGTCGTGGTGGCGGCAGGGGTCGGTGCACAAGGCGTCGTGGCCGACAGCCGGGGAACTGGACTCGCTGCTCGCGGACAATTCGGAGCAGACACGCTCCAGTGACGCTGCGACCTACGCATGGGCGGCCGAAGTGCTGTTCGAAGTGCGGAAGCAGCGCTCGGAAGCCAAGCAGCCGCTGAAGGTGCCGATCACGAAGGTGACCATCAAAGCGGACGCGAAAGCCGTGGCGCTGATGGCGCACGTTGACGCCGACCTCCGCGCCGCGCTGCGGGTGCAGGCGTTCGAGGCCAGCGCCGGCGAGCCGCGCGAGATCGTCGTTGCTGGATATGAACCTGCAGCCTCTTGATCCGAACGTCTACCGCGACATCGTTCGTCGCGCGCTGGATGAGGATCTCGGCGGCAAGTCCGACGTCACGACGGAATCCACCGTCGATGCCGCCGTGCGGGCTCGCGGGCGGATCAGAGTCCAGGCCGACTGCGTCATCGCCGGGCTCGACGTCGCGTTCGAGTGCTTTCGCGCCCTCGAGCCGGGCGCGGAGGGTGTCGCGATCAAGCCTGACGGCTCACGGTGCCGTGCGGGTGACGCCGTGGCGTTCGTCGCCGCGACGGCGCGCACGCTGCTCGTCGGCGAGCGCACGGCGCTGAACTTTCTTCAGCGGCTGTCCGGCATTGCGACGATCTCGAACCGGTTCGTCGCGGCCGCGCGCGGACGCATCACGGTCCTGGACACACGCAAGACCACGCCGACGCTGCGCGCGCTGGAAAAGTACGCCGTGCGCGCGGGCGGGGCGGCGAATCATCGATTCGGTTTGTTTGACGCGATCCTGATCAAGGACAATCACATCGCGCTGGCAGGCGGCGTCGCCGCCGCGGTGGACCTGGCGCGCGCCCATCAGCCTGGCACGACGATCGAAGTCGAAGCCGACACGCTCGATCAGGTTGAGCAGGCACTGGCGGCCGGCGCCGACACCATCCTTCTCGACAACATGACGACGGAACAGATTCGCAAGGCCGTGAACATGTCAGGCGGTCGCGCGAAGCTCGAGATTTCCGGCGGCGTGACGCTTGGCCGCATGCCGGAACTGGCGGCCACGGGCGCCGACTGTGTGTCCGTGGGCGCCCTCACGCACTCCGCCCCGGCCATCGACATCAGCTTTGAGATCGAACGCATCTGAGCCGCTTCCGCGCGAGCTTGCGGACGCCGTGGCCGATGCCGGCGCGCGCCTTGGGCGTCTCGGCCGCCGCGTCGAATTCTTTTCGACCATCGGATCCACGAACGATATCGCGTCAGCCCGCGCGGCCTCGGGCGACCACGAAGGCGCGGTCTTCGTCGCCGACGCGCAGACATCAGGACGCGGACGGCGGGGACGGACGTGGTGTTCGCCGCCCGGCGCGGGGTTGTACGTGTCGACGATCCTCAGGCCCGGGCGATCGCGCGACGGCGAACGTGCGACGCTGCTGACGACGCTGGCGGCGGGTGTCGCGCTGGTGGAGGGCGTGAGGCGGGCGACCGGGCTCCTGGCCGCGCTGAAGTGGCCGAACGATCTGTATGCCGGCAGGCGCAAGCTCGCGGGCATTCTTGCCGAAGGCGCGGGCGATTCGGTCGTGCTCGGCTACGGCATCAACGTCAGCCCCGCGTCCTATCCGCCGGATGTCGCCGACCGGGTCACCTCGCTCGAAGGCGAGCTCGGGCGCGACGTCGATCGTCCACGCGTGTTCGCGGAAACGCTCTGCGCGCTGGCGAGCCGCTACGACGACCTGCTCGAAGGCCGGTTCGATGCTATTCTCGACGCATGGCGCTCGCTCGCGCCCGCGGCCGAAGGCGCCCGCGTCTCCTGGACGACGCCCGAGGGAGTACAAAGCGGGATGACGGCTGGAATCGATGATCGCGGAGCGCTCCTGGTGCGCTCGGGCGAACGAGTCGAGCGCATTGTCGCAGGTGAAGTGATTTGGTTATAGAAAATAGCTACCACAGAGGAACGGAGGACACAGAGGAAAGCCTTACCTCCGTGTCCTCTGTGTCCTCTGTGGTGGAGAGTTAATGCTCCTCGCCATCGACATCGGCAACACCAACATCGTCCTGGGCGTCTTCGACGAAGCGACGCTCGTCCAGAGCTGGCGTCTGACGACGCTCCGTGAACGGACCGTCGACGAGCTCGGCCTGCTCGTCGACGGGCTGTTCGCGAACGCGCATCTCGATCGCCGGAAGGTCACGGGCGTGATCCTCGCGAGCGTCGTCCCGCCGCTGACGATGCCCGCGCAGCAGATGGTGCGCCAGTACTTCGGCCTCAAGGTGATGACCGTCGAGCCGCCGCTCGAGACCGGCATGCCGATTCTGTACGACACGCCCGCGGACGTTGGCGCCGATCGCATCGTCAACGGCATCGCCGCGTATGAGAAGTACGGCCGGGCCGGCAAGCACCCGCTGGTCGTCGTCGATTTCGGGACGGCGACGACGCTCGACGCGATCAGCGGCAAGGGTGAGTACCTCGGCGGCGCTATCTGCCCGGGCGTGACGATCTCGGCGGACGCGCTCTTCCAGCGGGCCGCCCGGCTGCCGAAGATCGACGTGCGCAAACCGGCGACCGTGATCGGACGCACGACCGTCGGCGCGATGGAGTCGGGGTTGTTCTGGGGCTACGTCGACATGGTCGAAGGCCTTGTGCGCCGGATGAGCGCGGAGCTGGGCGGCAACGACGTCAGGTGCGTGGCGACCGGCGGCCTGGCGGCGATCATCGCGCCCGAGACGAAGCTGATTCAGCACGTGGAGCCGGACCTGACTCTGGATGGCCTGAGAATCGTGTGGGACCGGAACCAGTAGATTTCTGCCGCGAGATCGAAACCTACCTCTGCAGGAAGAACGACGGTCACCTGATTCGCGTGACCGGCCCTTCGTTCGAGCTCGTGTCCGGCTGGGCGGCGCAGGGCATTCCCCTCAAGGTCGCGTGCGAGGGCATCGACCGGTATTTCGAACGCTACTATCGCAAAGGGCCGCGCCGGCGTCCGGTGAAGATCGACTTCTGCGACGCGGACGTGCGCGACGTCTTCGACGAGTGGAAGAAAGCAGTGGGTCTCAGTAGAGCGGCCCTTTCAGAGCCGCGGCCTGAAGGTGGGGCGGGCCTTTCAGGCCCGCCGGACAAATCCCGCGGCCCTTCGCTGCCGGCGCACCTCGAGCGCGTCGTGTTGAAGCTGACGGCCGCGCGCGCGAACGGCAAGCTCGGCGACGCGTTCGACGCGATCATCGATCGCGTCAGCGCCGAGCTCGAAACCGCGCGCGCCACGGCAGGCGGCGTTCGCGGCGACGCGCGGCAGGCCCTGCTCGCCAGGCTGTCCGCGCTCGATGACGAACTGATCCAGGGTGCGCGGTCGGCGCTCAGCGACGCCGATCTTGCGGCGCTTTCCCGTGACGCCGCCGACGAACTCGGATCGTTTCGCGATCGGATGACGGCGGACGCGTTTGCGCGCGCGCGTGACGGCGCGCTGTCACGCCTCGTCCGCGAGCGATTCGGCCTGCCGACGATGACGTTCGTGTGATGGCGGCGCCCGGCGACTCCCTGTCGCTGACGATCGAGAAGCCCGCGGCCGGCGGGCGCATGATCGCGCGGCTCGACGGCCAGATCGTGCTGGTCGGCGGCGCGATTCCCGGCGAGCGCGTGACGGCGCGCGTCGAACGCGTCGGCAAAGGCGTCATTTATGCGGCGACCGCGTCGGTGGAGCAGGCCTCTCCCGATCGCCGGGCGGTCGCGGGCGATCCCGAGTGCGGCGGCTGCCTCTACGCCCACGTCAGCTACCCGCGGCAACTCGCGCTCAAGAGCGAAGTGATTGCCGATGCGTTCGCGCGCATCGGGAAGCTGCCGCTGGCGGAGCCGATTGCCGTCACGCCGTCGCCCGAAGAGGGCTATCGGATGCGCGCGCGGCTGCACATACGCGGCCAGCGCTTCGGATTCTTCCGCGAGGGCACGCATGACATCTGCGACGCGCGCGCGACACGCCAGTTGCTGCCCGCCACATGCGACGTGCTGGATCGTCTGTCGGCGGCCATCAGGTCGCTCGGCCTCGGCGTCCGGGAGATCGAGCTGTCGGAGAATGTGGACGCCTCGAACCGGGCGGTCAGTCTCGAGTCGAGTACGGCGATCGACGCGCAGTCATCCCGGCGGCTCGCCGAGACCGAGGGGCTGACGGGCTTCGGCCCTGACGCCGTGGTGACGGAGACGCTGACTGTCGGCGGCGTCGACATCTCGCTCCGTCGATCGGTGCTCGCGTTCTTTCAGGGAAATCGGTACTTGCTCGGCACCTTGGTCAACCACATCGTCGATCTGGTGCCGAGTGGAGCGTCGCTGGTCGATCTCTATGCGGGCGCAGGGCTATTCGCGATTGGCGCGGCCGCGGCCAGAGGCGCGCGCGTGCGTGCGGTTGAAGGCGACCGCGCGTCCGCGGCGGACCTCATCGCGAACGCCGGGGCGTACGAGAGCGTTGATGCCGTGCGCCAGCCCGTCGAGGCGTTTCTGGCCGCGTCACCCGCGGCACCGGACCTGCTCATCGTCGATCCGCCGAGGACCGGCATGTCGCGCGACGCGCTCGACGGTGTTATTCGTCTACAGGCGCCGAAATTGATTTACGTGAGCTGCGACGTCGCCACGCTCGCGCGGGACGCTCGTCGCCTGGTCGATGCGGGCTACACGATCGGGCAGGCGCGTGCCTTCGATTTATTTCCCAACACGCCGCACGTGGAGACGGTGATCGTGTTCCGAATGTGAGAATTTGAGAATGTGAGGATCTAAGAATCTGGGGATCTGAGGATTGTGAGTAGCGCGGATGCGAGTAGCCCGCCCAGCCTGGCGCCCAGGACGCCGCCCAGGCCAGCCACCGCGATGACGACTGCGCCAATTCCGTAAGGAATGGCGGCTCTCAAATTCTTAGATTCTCAAATCCTCAAATGCGCTCGCTTGCCGCGAGAAATCCTTCAAACAGCGAGCGGAATTCCCCCGTCCGGAAGAAATTCTCCGGGTGCCACTGAACGCCGATGCAGAACCGCGCGTTCGGGTCTTCGATGCCTTCGATGACGCCGTCGGGCGCGGTGGCCGAGACGATGAAGCCGGGCGCGACCTGGCGGATCGCCTGATGATGCCGGCTGTTCACGTCGCAGGCGTCCGTGTCGCTGAGGCGCTCGCGCATCAGCCGGGACAGCTGGCTGTCCTTGTCGATCCAGACTTCATGCGCCGGCTCCATCGGCTGATGGGGCGGGACGTCGAGCTGATGCGAGAGCGCGCCGGGCACCTGCGACGGGATGTCCTGCACGAGCGTGCCGCCGCAGGCGACGTTGAGGACCTGAATGCCGCGGCAGATGGCGAGGATCGGAATCTTTCGCTCGCGCGCGAGCGTCACCAGGCCGAGCTCGAATGAATCGCGCCCGGGCTCGGCGGGCGAATGGCGCGGATGCGGCGCCTCGCCGTACTGGACGGGGTCGATGTCGCCGCCGCCCGTGAGCAGCAGGCCGTCGATGCCGTCGAGCGCGGCCGCGGGCTTGGCCGAGGAGTCGAGCACCCGCACCTCGCCGCCGACGTGCAGCACCGACTGCCGATAGTCCTCCAGCTTGCGACAATTCGTGACGCCGATGAGTGGCATAAGTGTCGGCGGACCGCGCCCTACATCCGTGCGGGCACGTCGATGCCCATGAGATCGAGCGCGCGCGTGAGCTGATCGCGCACGTACGCGACGCCCGCCGCGCGCCAGGCTTTCCGTCCCGCATCTTCTTCGCTGAGGATCGGAAAGCGATGGTAGAACGCATTGAACATCTGCGCCAGCCCGAAGGTGTATTTCGCCAGTCCCGAGAATTCGACCGATCGGACGACCTGCTCGACCACTTCGTCGAGCCGCGAGGCCTCGAAGACGACCGACCACAGGCTGCCGCCTTCGCCCTCGCCGTCCGACAGCAGCTCGTCGATCGGGGCCGCCTCGAGCGCGCGGACGACGTCGACGGGGGACAGGCCTTCACGCTCGCGGAGCTTGTTGAAGATGTTGTTCGCGCGGACGACCGCGTACTGCAGGTACGGACCCGTCTCGCCTTCGAAGCTGAGCGCCTCCTCGATGTCGAAGACAATCAGCTTGCCGCGCGAGAACTTCAGCATGAAATACCGGATGGCGGCGACGGCGATCTGCGAGGCGGTCCGCGCCCGCTCGTCGGCCGACAGCTCCGGATTGCGCTTCGCCACTTCGGCGGTCGCCTTGGCGATCAGGAGATCGAGCAGGTCGTCGATCTTGACGCCGAGCCCTTTGCGTCCCGACACCTCGACGAAGGGCTTCTGCGCGTCCTCGCCGGACACCTGGTAGCCAAGCTCCTTCGCGGTCGCATGGGACAACGCGACCATCTCGTAGGAGAAATGGATCGAATGCTCGGCTTCGTCGGGATGCCCGAGCGTCTGCAGCGCCTGCTTCAGCAGCGCCTGCAGATACATCTGCCGCGAGTCGATGACGTTGTAGATGCGCTTCGCGCGGCCGAACGGCGGCGCCTTCGGATCGGTCTCGCCGGACGTCGTCGCCCACAACGGATGCCCGCCGGCCTGCGTCGAGAACAGGCGATAGCGGAAATCTTTCCCGAGCAGGCCGAACTTCCAGAACTGGTTGGCGATGTCTTTGCCGACGTATGTCACGACGCCGTTGGACCGGACGATGACCTTCTCCCGGTCTTCCTCTTCGGACCCATCTTCAATCGTCATCACCCAGCAGCCCGCGAGCTTGCCTTCGGTCTGCAGGAACACCGCGCCTGTGGCCTTGAGGATCTCGAATGCCTTCGCCCAGAACTGCAGCCGCAGGATGTCGCCTTCGTACGTCAGCAGGTCATAGCCGATATTCAGCCGCGCCATCGTCGCAAGATGCGCGCGGACGATGCGGTCGACGATCACGGCGGCCATGTCGGCCGAGGCGTTGCCGCCTGCTTCGAGCTCGTGCAGCGTCCTCGCGCGCAGGGCCGGCCGCGCCTTGTCGCCGTCGTACCACTCCGCGACGCGCGAGTAGAGATCCCAGCAGTAATAGTCGAATCTCGTGGATTGGGCGATTTGGCGAACTGCGTCGAGGTCCTTGTGCTCGATCTCGCGGAAGCCGACGATGATGTCGGCGACCTGGACGCCGAGGTCGTCGATGTAGTTCTGCGCTTCGACCTCGGTGCCGCGGAAGCGCAGCACGCGGACGATCGTGTCGCCGAGCGTCGCGTTGCGCAGATGTCCGATGTGCGCGGCCTTGTTCGGGTTGATCGCCGTGTGCTCGACGACGGTCTTGCCGTCTGTCGACCGCGCGGGCGCGACGCGGCCGTTCAGCCGGTCGAGAAAGAAGGCGCGTCGATCGAGATAGAGATTGAGGTAGCCGTTCGGCGCCGCGACGACTCTTGCGATCCCAGGCAGCGCGCCGAGCCCGGCCGCCAGTTCCTGCGCAATCGCTTTCGGCGCCTTGCGCAGCGAGCGGGCAAGCTGGAACGCGACGGTCACGGCGAGATCGCCGAGAGCGCGGTTCGGCGGCACCTCGACGGCAAACGACGGCACGTCGGCGACGCCGAGCTGCGTGCGGATGGCGTCGGCCACCTGGTCGTGGACCTGCTGCTGGACGTGGAGAATCATGAAATGGCGGCGGCGGTGTCAGTGCGGCGGCGTGTTAGGATTGCATCCCGTTGGCTTCGATCGCGCGGTACTCGAGTGACGTGTTGACGTTGGCGAGCAGCCGATCGGGGTCGCCGAACGCCCTGAGCGCGTCAGCGGTCACGACGCGCACGCGCATCTCGTCGAAGATCGCCGCCAGTGTGAAGTCGCCACGGGCGATCCGGCGCGCCGCCGGGTCGAGACACGCGCGAGTGTACACGGCACATAACGGATGATATCCGCGTTCGGTCTGCGGCACGACAACGTCAGGGCCCCCGGTGTCGTCACGTCCCCGGTCGCGAGCCAGCGACAGGAGATGGCGGAGGAGCGGCGCGGACACGAACGGCATGTCGCACGCCAGCATCAGCGTGACGCCGTGCCGCGCCGACGACAGAGCGGCGTGCAGGCCGCCGAGCGGTCCGCAGCCGGGCACGATGTCGGCGACGTCACGCACCGAGTCCGGCGCGCCGCTCCGAGGGCCTCCGCCGACCAGCATGACGTCGATGTTCACACCGGGCGCGACACCGGACAGCGCCTCGATCTGCCGCGACAGAATCGTCCGGCCGTCGACGACCAATGCGCTTTTGTCGCGGCCATCGAAGCGCGTCGCCTTGCCGCCGATAAGAATCGCTGCAGAGAACATCGAACCCTGAACCCCGAACCCCGAACCATCCTATCGCGTTATGCGTGACCCAGGCATCGGGCGCGTGCTCCTTGCGAGCCTGCACCAGGGCATCGCCGACATTCTGCCGGCGCGTCTGGGCTTCTACGAGAGCTGGCTGCATGCCGAAGGCCTGCGCGACGGGACGATCGGGCTGGCGCCGCTGTACGCCGTCCTCAGCTTCCTGCGGCAGGAAGGCGGCGCCTACGCGACGATCACGACAAGCGCCGGCGAGTACGCCGCCGAATGGACCGTGGAGGCGATGGGGTCGATCGAGCGCTCGGTCATCAAGGCGGCTCCGAACTGGCTGCGCGGCCGCCTCGTGCTGCGGCTGGCCGCCCGGCTGGTTCGCGCAACCTACCGCCGCTGCGAGCTCGCCTACAGTCTCCGGAAGAACATCGCGACACTGGAGCTTCGCGCGTCGGCGTTCTGCGACGTCCGCGAACCGCTCAACCACGCCCTCTGCGGCTTCTACGCAGCCGCGTTCAAGCGCCTGTTCGCGCTCTTCAACGTCCCGGCGACAATCGACATCACATCCTGCCGGGGTTCAGGCGGCCCCACCTGCGCCATGACGGTCACGATCGAGCAGGGCTGAGGGCGGAGCGCGAAGGGCTGGTACTCCTGCGGCCCAAAGTGCTAAAATTGGCGCAGTTTGGCCTCTCAGACCCCGGACGACGGCTTCCATGAGATCCAGCTGAATGGCAAGCAGCTGGTGTTTCTGTTCATGGCGGCCACCGTGGTCTCTGTGGTCATCTTCCTCTGCGGCGTCCTTGTCGGGCGCGGCGTAAGAGGCGAGCGCACGGCCTCGTTGTCGGACGCGACCACCCCGACGATCGAGCCGGCCCCGCAGACCGCGCCGGCCACCACGACGCCCGCCGCATCCGATCCAACCGCCGCGGCTCCGCCGCCGACCGTCGACGATCTCAGCTACTTCAACCGTCTCGGAAAACAGGCGCAGCCCGCCGACGACCTGAAAGCAGCGCCGCCTTCCGCCTCCGCAGCTGCGACTCCGCCTGCTACGGCGAGACAAGCCGCGGCGAATCCGCCCGCGACGGCGAGGCAAGCCCCTGCGGCAGCGCCGGCACCCGCAACTGCGCCGCCGCCGACGCCAAAGGCGACTGTCAAAGCGGCGCCCGCCTCCGCTGCCGCTGCGAATCCGCCGGCAGCTTCGGCGGGGGGCAACGACGGCTACGTGATTCAGGTGGCCGCGATGCGCGAGCACGGCGACGCCGATGCCATGGCCAAGCGTCTCTCCGCGAAAGGCTACAGCGCGTTTGTCGTGGCGCCCGGTGCCGCCACGCCGACGATGTACCGCGTGCGCGTCGGGAAGTTCAAGACGAAGCGCGAAGCCGAAGCCGTCGCCTCACGGCTGCAAAAAGAAGAGCAGTTCAAGCCCTGGATCACTCGCTGAAGAACATATCGCGTTCGATCGCCGGCCTCGCCGTCGCGCTCGTCGTCGTGAGCGCGCGCGTTCCCTCTGCGCAATCGGCCTCCGTCAAGCTCGCGTCGGTCGTGCCCGAGAATTCCATCTGGGACAAGAACCTCAAGCAGATGGGCGCCGACTGGTCGCGGGAGACCAGCGGCCGCGTGACGCTGACCGTGTACGGCGGCGGCTCACAAGGCGACGAATCGACGGTGCTTCGCAAGATGCGGCTCGACGCGCTGCAGGCGGCGGCGCTCACCGGCCTTGGCCTTGGCACGATCGACTCCTCGTTCAACCTCTTCAACATCCCGTTCTTTTTCGAGTCGTACGACGAGCTGAACGCCGTCGTCGAGGCGCTGACGCCGGCGATCGCGAAGCGCGTCGAGGGGAAAGGGTTTGTCCTGATCAACTGGGGACACGGCGGCTGGACGCAGGTGTTCACGAAGAAGCCCGTGCTGACGGTCGACGATCTGAAGAAAGCGAAGCTCTGGACGTCAGCCGGCAACGATCGCATGGTGCAGTGGTTCAAGGCCAACGGCTTTGAACCGCGCGCGATGGCGATGACCGACATCATGACGGGCCTCACCACCGGCATGGTCGAAGCCGTGCCCACGACGCCGCTCGCGGCGCTGCTGTTCCAGTGGTACAAGCAGACGCCGAACATGCTCGACATCGGCCTCGCGCCCGTCGTCGGCGCGACGGTCGTCACGCGCAAAACCTGGAACGCGATCCCTGCCGCGGACCGGCCGAGGCTCCTCGCGGCCGCCGCCGCCGTGCAACGGCGGCTGCAGGATGATGTCCCGAAGCAGGAGACGGCGTCGATTGCCGAGATGGTGAAACGGGGCCTGGTCGTGAGTAAGGCCTCCGGCCCTGAGTGGCGCAAGGAAACAGACAAGCTCGCGGCGACGATGCGCGGCGAGATGGTGCCGAAAGACATGTTCGACCTCGCGCTCAAGGCGCGGGACGCCTACCGCAAAGGACAATCCTCCCAGGCCTCCAAAGCCGCCACCGCAGGCAAGTGATCGGCATTCTCACGCGGCTCGAAGACGGCATCGCCTCGCTGGCGCTTGCCGCGATGGTTGTTCTTCCACTCGCTGAAATCCTCGTCCGCCGTCTGTTCGGCGTCGGCATCCCCGGCTCCGGTCCGTTCGTGCAGCACCTCACGCTGTGGATTGGTTTTCTCGGCGCGGCCATCGCGGCGCGTGAAGGCAAGCTGCTGGCGCTGGCGACGGGGACGTTCATTCCCGCCGGACGCGCGCGAGAGGCGGCGACGGCATTCGCGTCGGCGGTCGCCGCGTGCATGGCGACGATCCTCATGTGGGGCGCGGTCGAGCTCGTCCTGAGCGAGCGTGAGGCCGGCACGATCATCGCCGCGGATGTTCCGGCCTGGGTCGGGCAGCTTGCGCTGCCGATCGGCTTCGCGCTGATCGCGCTGCGGCTGGCCTGGAAGGCAGGAAGGGCAGGACAGGCGGGATGGGCAGGAAGGTGCCTGGGCTTCCTCGGGATTGCGGTCGGGATCGCGCTGATCCGCTATCCCGCGATTCTCGAGATGCGGCCAGCATGGCCGGGGCTGCTGGTGGTGCTCGTGGCCGCCGCCCTCGGCGCGCCGATCTTCGCAATCCTCGGCGGCGCAGCCGTGCTGCTGTTCATGAGCGACGGCGTCACGCCGGCGACCGTGCTCATCGAAACTTATTCCCTGAGCGTCTCGCCGACGCTGCCGGCCATTCCGCTGTTCACGCTCGCGGGGTTCATCCTCGCGGAAGGCCATGCGTCGGCCCGGCTGCTGCGCGTCTTCCGCGCCTGGTTCGGCTGGATTCCCGGCGGCACGGCCGTCGTCTGCGCGGTCCTCTGCACGTTCTTCACGGCGTTCACGGGCGGATCGGGCGTGACGATTCTCGCCGTCGGCGGCGTGCTGTTCCCGGCGCTGCTCAAGGAAGGCTATCGCGATCGGTTCTCGCTCGGCCTGCTCACGACGTCAGGCTCGCTCGGGCTGCTGCTGCCGCCGTCGCTGCCGCTGATTCTCTACGCCGTCGTCGCGCAGATTCCAATTGAGGACCTGTTCCTCGGCGGCGTGCTGCCGGGCATTCTGCTGACGGCGATGATCGCGGCGTGGGGCGTCCGCGAAGGGATGAAGTTCGCGACGACGCGGTATCCGTTCCGCGTGAATGAAGCCGCGGCGTCGTTGTGGGCGGCGAAGTGGGAGCTGGCGATGCCGGCCGTCGTCCTCGTCTCGATGTTCAGCGGCCTCGCGACGGCCGTCGAAGCGGCGGCGCTCACGGCCTGCTATGCGCTGATCATTCAGGCGGTCATCCATCGCGACCTGTCCATCCGCCGTGATCTGCTGCGCGTCTTCGTCGAGTGCGTCGTCGTCATCGGCGGCGTGCTGGTGATCCTCGGCGTCGCCGTCGGCCTGACGAACTATCTCGTCGGCGTGCAGCTGCCGGCGACGCTCGTGAGCTGGGTGCAGGCGCACATCGAGTCGCGCCTCGCGTTTCTGCTGGCGCTGAACGTCTTCCTGCTCATCGTGGGCTGGCTGATGGAGATCTTTGCGGCCATCGTCGTCGTCGTGCCGCTCATCGTGCCGCTCGGCGCGGCATTCGGCATCCATCCCGTGCATCTTGGGATCATCTTCGTCGCGAACCTGGAGCTGGGCTTCCTGACGCCGCTTGTCGGGATCAACATCTTCCTCGCGTCATACCGCTTCAAGCGGCCCGTCCTCGAAGTGTGCCGCGCCGCGCTGCCGTTCATGGCGATTCTCGCGATCGGCGTCCTCGTCATCACGTACGTACCGTGGCTGACGACCGGGTTGCTGGAGATCATTCGGCGGCCCTGAAAGGGCCGCTCCACATACGCCGGGCGGGGGGCCGGCCCCGTACGTAGGGCGACCCTTTCAGGGTCGCCGGCGAATTACGGCAACAGCCATCCCCACAGATTCCCCTCGGGCGCCTGCTCGGCGTGAATCTGAATGTAGTACCAGCCTTTGCGCAGCGTGTCGATCTGGACCTTCGTCAACGTGATCGTGCCGTTGATGGTGCCATTTGGCGCTTTCGCGACGTCGAGATCGAATTCCACGGGACCGCGAACGCCTCTCGCGCCCATGTGAATCTGCGCGATGGTCGCCGGACTCTTCATTCCCTGAAACGTACCGGCGATTGTCAGCGTCGCGCCGTCGAGCGTGGCCGTCGCCGAGCCGGAGCCCGTGATGCGCGCCGCCGTCGTCGTCTCGACCGGTACGGGACTGAGTCGCGCACGAAAATGTGTCGCTGGAGCGGGGGATGTCTGTGCGAGCAGGACGAGCGCGGCAAGCAGGACTTTCACCGGCAACAAGTTACAACTGACAACCAACAACTTACAACTCCGAATTGCTCGAAGTTGTAAGTTGTTACTTGTTACTTGCTATTTGTAGACGAACTGCCGGCCCGAGTCTTCACCCATCGGAAACCACGTGTCAACGGGCCGCGCGGCGCCCGGCGAAGCTTCGCGGAAGGTCACGCGCGGCACCGAGGCCACGTTCGGCCGACTGACGAGGCGGGTGTACTGCGTGAGATACACCTGCTTGCCGTCATGGCTCGTGACGCGCACGAGCCCCTCCGTGATAGCCGAGTTCGGTATCTCGAACGAGTACGTGCCGGCCGCCAGCACCACGCCGGGCAGCGCGATCGGCGCGCTGAACGTGAGGAGCGTGCGGTGACTCGAATCGGTCCATGCGTGGGCAGGCTGCACCGCCAGCCCGAGGAGCAGAGCACCGGCCGTCGCCGCCGAGAGAATGCGAGTGAACAGCGGATCACCCTCCTTGTGTTGTCATTGGTATACGCGCATGGCTGGCCGCAGGCGGCTCAGAGTTACACTGACGGCAGCTTGCCGACACGATTTCAGGATTGGGCGCTCGCCATCATGTCGGGCGTCCTGCTCGCGCTGTCGTTTCCGAAGTTCGGTCATCCGGCGATCGCGTGGATCGCGCTGACGCCGTTGCTGGTGGCGCTGGCGAGTCCGGGGAAGGACGTCTCGCTGGCTCGCGCGTTCGGGCTCGGCCTGACCACGGGCGCGATTTATCTCGGCGGGACGCTCTACTGGCTCTCGACCGTCATGTCGAGGTACGGCGACATCAACACGGCGGGCGCCATCGCCATCAACGCCCTCTTCGTCGCGTATCTCGCGCTCTATCCGACGCTCTTCGCGGTCGTCATGCGGCGGCTCACGGTCGCCTTTGGTGCATCGGCGCTCGCGGCCGCGCCGTTCGTGTGGACGGCGACGGAACTGGGCCGGATGTACGTGTTCACGGGGTTCCCCTGGGCCCTGCTCGGCTACAGCCAGGCCACCGTACTGCCCATTGCGCAGGCTGCGAGCATTGCAGGCGTCTTTGGTGTGTCGGCGATTGTCGCGAGCGTCAGTGCGGCGCTGGCCGGTGTGGTGATCGCGCGGGCGTGGAGGCCGGCCGCGCTCGTGCTGGCTGGCGTGCTGCTGGTCGCCGTCTGGGGCCACCTGCGTGCGCGCGACGCGGCGCTCACGCGCCAAGGGCAGCCGCTGCGCGTCGGGCTGGTGCAGCCGAACGTGCTCGAAGAGGAGCGCGAGACCGCGGGCCGCGGCCCGGACATCCTGCAGCGCAATCTGTCGATGACGCGGGAGGCGCTGGCGAAGGGCGTCTCGCTGGTCGTGCTGCCCGAGTCCACGCTGTCGCCGTACACGCTCGACGACTACGCGGAGGTGTCGCGATCCGTCCGCCAGATCGCGCGCGACTCGGGCGTGCCGATCCTGCTCGGCAGCGATCAATATCAATGGCGCACGGAGGGCACGCGCCGGGAAGTCGAGAAGAGCTTCAACGCGGCGTTCATGCTGCGCGCCGACGGCACGACCGGCGCGGTGTATCGGAAGATGCATCTGGTGCCGTGGGGCGAGTACGTGCCCCTGAGGGACTGGCTGACCTTCGTCGGCCCGCTCGTCCAGGCGATTGGCCGCGGCTTCGACGCCGGCGACGAGATGACGCTCCTGCCGCTCGGCAGGCACCAGATCAGCACGGCGATCTGCTACGAGATCATCTATCCCGATCTCGTGCGCCGGTTCGTGGTCGAAGGCAGCGAGCTGCTGACGACGATTACCAACGACTCGTGGTTCGGTCCGACCTCCGCGCCCTATCAGCACTTCGAGCAGGCGTCGATGCGCGCGATCGAAGAGGGGCGGTATCTCGTGCGCGCCGCCACCAGCGGCGTCAGCGGCATCGTCGATCCGTACGGGCACGTGCTCGCGCGCACGGACATCTATCATCCGGCCGTTGTCGTCGGCGACGTACGGCTGCTGCCCGTGCGCACGCCGTACTCGCTCGTCGGCGACGTGTTCGCGTACGCCTCGGCGATCCTCACGCTCGCGCTGCTGCTGATGGCGCGCGGGCAGCGTGTACAATATTGAGCATGCCGACCGTCGACGACCTGATGCGCCGCTACCAGGATCTCAGCAAGCGTGCCTCCGATCTGCGGAGTTATCTTTGAGGCGGCACGTCCCGACGAAGAACTGAAGACACTCGACGCGCGCGCCTCCGCCGAGGATTTCTGGAAAGACCAGGCCGAGGCCCAGAAAGTGCTGCAGCGCCGCCGCCGGCTCGAGCAGGATCGCGACCTCGTGCTGTCGCTCAAAAAGAAGAGCGACGACCTTGGCGTCCTCGTCGAGTGGTCGCAGGCGGGTGAGTCCGTCGACGCCGAGTTCGCGCAGGCGCTCGAGGCGCTCGATCAGGAGGTGCAGGCCGGCGAGATCAAGAAGATGCTCGGCGGCGAGCACGATCGCAAGAACGCCATCGTCACCATCCATCCCGGCGCGGGCGGCACCGAGTCGCAGGACTGGGCCGAGATGCTCCTCCGGATGTACCTGCGCTGGACGGAGCGGCGCGGCTTCAAGCGCGAGCTGATCGACTATCAGCCCGGAGATGAAGCCGGCCTCAAGAGCGCGACGATCATCGTCACCGGAGAGTACGCGTTCGGGCTGCTGTCCGCTGAGGTCGGCGTCCACCGGCTGGTGCGGATTTCGCCGTTCGATCAGGCCGCGCGCCGGCACACGTCGTTCGCGTCGGTCTACGCGTGGCCGGAGCTGCCGGAAGACGTGGACATCGTGATCGACGACAACGACATCCGCATCGACACGTACCGGTCGAGCGGCGCCGGCGGACAGCACGTCAACGTCACCGACTCGGCGATTCGCATCACGCACATGCCCAGCGGGCTCGTCGTGTCGTGCCAGAACGAGCGGTCGCAGCATCGCAACAAAGACTCGGCGATGCGCGTGCTCAAGTCGCGGCTGTACGACATCAAGATGAAGGACAACCAGGCGAAGCTCGATCAGATCGGCGGCGTGAAGAAGGGCATCGCGTTCGGCAGCCAGATTCGAAGCTACGTGCTCCATCCGTATCAGATGGTGAAAGACCATCGGACGAAGGAGCAGGTCGGCGACGTCAACCGCGTCCTCGACGGCGACATCGACGTGTTCATCAAGACCTACCTCATGCAGAAGTCGAGCGGCACGCTCGGCCAGGCGACGCCAGACGACGACCTTGAATAAACGAGCTTTCACCGTCGCGGTCGGAATTCTCTTCAGCCGCGTCACCGGGCTCGTCCGCCAGCGCGTGTTCGCGCACTATTTCGGCCTGACGGCGCCCGCCGACGCGTTCACGGCGGCGTTCCGGATTCCCAATTTTCTCAACAACCTGTTTGGCGAAGGCGCGTTGTCGGCGTCGTTCATCCCCGTCTATGCCGCGCTGCTGGCAAAAGGGGAGGACAAGCAGGCGAACCGCGTTGCCGGCGCCGTGGCCGCGCTGATGGCGCTCGCCGTCAGCGTCATCGTGCTCGTCGGCGTCCTCGCGACGCCGCTCCTCATCGCCGCCATCGCTCCGGGATTCACCGGCGAGACGCGGCTGCTGACGATTCGTCTTGTCCGGATTCTGTTCCCGGGCATGGGCCTGATGGTCCTGTCGGCCTGGTGCCTCGGCGTCCTGAACAGCCACCACAAGTTTCTGATTTCGTACACCGCGCCCGTGGTCTGGAACGCCGCGATGATTGCCACGCTCGTCGTGTTTGGACCCGGGGCGCCGCTTCCTGATCTTGCGGTGACGCTGGCCTGGGGTTCGGTGGCCGGCAGCGCGTTGATGTTTGCCGTGCAGTTGCCGGCCGTATGGGCGGTCGCGCCGGGGATCAGGCCTGTGCTCGACACGGCATCGGAGCACGTGCGGACGGTCGTGCGGAATTTCGGTCCCGTGCTCATCAGCCGCGGCGTCGTGCAGCTCAGCGGCTACATCGACACGCTTCTCGCGACGCTGCTGCCGACGGGCGCCGTCGCCGCGCTGCTCAACGGCCAGACGATTGCGCTTTTGCCCGTGAGCCTGTTCGGCATGTCGGTGTCCGCGGCGGAGCTGCCGGCGATGGCCGGCGCGCTTGGCGTCGATCCCGGCGCACACGACACGCTGCGCCAGCGGCTCGATTCCGGCTTGCGCCAGATTGCGTTCTTTGTCGTCCCCTCGGCCGTCGCGTTTCTGATCCTCGGCGACGTCATCGTCAGCGCGCTGTTTCAGACGGGCCGCTTCCAGCGCGCGCAGTCGCTCATCGTGTGGGGGATCCTCGCCGGCTCCGCCGTCGGGCTGCTGGCGTCGACGCTGGGGCGGCTGTATTCCTCGACCTACTACGCGCTGCGGGACACACGGACGCCGCTCAACTACGCGCTCGTTCGCGTCGCGCTGACGACGGTGCTGGGCTATCTCTGCGCGATTCCACTGCCGGGCCTGCTCGGCATCCGCGCCATCTGGGGCACGGCGGGGCTGACCGCGTCCGCCGGCGTCGCGGGCTGGGTCGAGATGCTGCTGCTGCGAAAAACGATGAACGCGCGCATCGGGAAGACCGGGCTGCCGGCGAGCTATGTCGCGAAGCTCTGGGCGTCGGCGGTCGCGGGGGGCGCCGTCGCGTGGGGGCTCAAGCTCGCGCTGCCCGCGATGCATCCGATCGTTGGCGCTGTGGTGATCCTTGGTCCGTACGGCCTGGTCTACTTCGGAATGACGTTCGCGATGAAGATTCCTGAATCTACCGGTTTAGTCCGCCGGGCTGGGTCCCTGAAATAAACGCTTCGTTGATCGCGCCGGGCGCGGTGGGCGACAGGAGCGCGCCGGTTTTCTGGTCGACGGGCAGAAAGACGATGTTGCCGGGCGCCTGGAAGTCTGGCGGATCGTCCTTGTCGTCGCGGCCGTCGATGTAGCCCTGCATGAGCTCCATCCACATCGGCAGCGCCGCCTTCGATCCCTGCTCGTCGGCGCCGAGAGACTTCCGCTTGTCGTCGTTGCCAATCCAGACGCCCACGGTGATGTCCGGATCGAATCCGATAAACCACGCGTCGGTGTTGTCGTCCACCGTGCCCGTCTTGCCGCCGAGCGGCCACGAGGCTGCCATCGCGGCGGCGCGCGCGCCCGTGCCGCGCGGGGTCAGGACGCCGCGGAGCATGTTCGTCATCACGTACGCCGTGTCGGCGTGGATGACGTCGGTCGGCTCGCCGCGATTCTCTTCGAGCAGGTTTCCCTCGCGGTCCTTGACGCTCATCACCATGAACGGCTTCATGCGGACGCCCTGATTCGGAAACGTCGTGTACGCGCTGGTGACTTCGAGCAGCGTCGCGTCGCCGGCGCCGAGCGCGATGGGCAGATAGGGCGGAAAGTTCTCGTCGAAGCCGAAGCGCTTCGCGTACTCGAGCACCTTCTTCGGCCCGATGAGGTCCATCATCTTGATCGCGGGAATGTTTCGCGACTCTTCGAGCGCGTAGCGCAGCGTCACCGGCCCGAGGAACTGATGGTCGTAGTTGGTGGGGGAGTACGCCTCGCCGACCAGCTGCGGATACGTCACCGCGTTGTCGTTGATCAGCGACGTCGGCGTGTAGCCCTGGTCGATGGCCGCGGTGTAGACGATGGGCTTGAACGTCGAGCCCAGCTGCCGGTACGCCTGCAGCGAGCGATTGAACTTGCTGCGGCTGAAACTCCACCCGCCGACCATCGCTCTGATCTGTCCCGTGTGGTTGTCGATCGCAATCAACGCGCCTTCGACGAGCGGCGTCTGCTCGAGCTTGACCGTCAGCGCCTGCGTGCCTTCGTCGATCTTCGTGACCGCGACGTCGATGACGTCGCCGGGCTTGAAGAGGGCCTCGGCTGAGGTGCGGGCGGTCCACGAGTAGCCGTCACGCGTCATGTCGGCGTGATACCGGCCGACACGCAGCCGCGCCGCGCCGGACTTCGGCGCCGTGACGACGACCGCCGGGACGGTGTCGCCGGCGGCGATCGGGCGGTTCCACCGCTCGTCGCGTGCGGTGTCTACAGTCTGCTTCTCGGCAAAGACGTTGCGCAGCGGCTTGCGCCAGCCGTGGCGCTTGTCGTACGTCCGCAGGCCGTGCTCGATCGCGCGCGTCGCGAGGTCCTGCAACCGGGCATCGAGCGTGGTCGTCACCGCGAGGCCGTTCTCGTAGAGGATCTTCGCGCCGTATTGCCGCTCGAGATGCTTGCGGACTTCTTCGACGAAGAACGGCGCGATACCCAGCGCCTGGTTCGGCTGGCCGCGCGTGACGATCGGCTTCTGCTTCGCCTCGTCCGCCACCTGCTGCGTGATGTATTGCTCATCGGCCATGCGCTGCAGCACGGTGTTGCGGCGCGAGGTCGCGCGCTTCATGTCGACGAAGGGACTCTGGCGCTCGGGCGTCTGGAAGATGCCGGCAATCAACGCGGCTTCTTCGAGGTTGAGTTCCTTGTTCGTCTTGCTGAAGTACAGCCGCGACGCCGCCTCGACGCCGTACGCGCCGTGGCCGAGGTACATCTGGTTGCAGTAGATGCTGAAGATTTCCTTCTTCGTGTAGCGCTTCTCGATCTGGAGCGCGAGCACCCACTCGCGCACCTTGCGCTCGACGAGCTTCTGCTTGGTGAGCCCGAACTTGTCGATGTTGCGCGCGACCTGCTGCGTGATGGTGCTGGCGCCCAGCGCGCGCCGCCGCTCGATGACGTTGGTGGCGACGGCGATCAGGATGCGCTGGAAGTTGATGCCGACGTGGCGTTCGAAGTCCGCGTCTTCGGTCGCGATGATCCCGTTCCGCAGCAGCGGGTTGATGTCGTCGTAGGCGACGACGACGCGGCGCTGGGTGGCGAACTCGCCGATGAGCTGGCCCTGGGCGGAGTAGAGCCGCGTGATGGTGCTGGGGTTGTAGTTGTCGAGGGCCGTGATCTGCGGCAGATCGCCCGCGAACGCGAAGAGCACGCCGCTGGCGATGCCGGCGCCGGCCACAAGCACAAAGGCCGCGGCGATCGTGGCGTTTCTTGCGACGCGGACGACGATATGCGTCACGGTGTCATCATTTTAGCGCGAGAGGACGATGGTTTATCGTTGACGGTCTGGCACTCAACTTTTATACTTCTAAGTGGATCACGTCTGGATCCAGTAGGCTCTCACCTGAGGACTTTCAATGAGCAAAATTATCGGCATCGACCTGGGCACCACCAACTCCGTTGTCGCGGTCATGGAGGGTGGCGAGCCGGTCGTGATTACGAACCCTGAGGGCAGCCGTCTGACGCCGTCAGTGGTCGCCTTCACGAAAGCCGGCGAGCGGCTGGTCGGGCAAGTCGCGAAGCGGCAGGCCGTGACGAACCCCGAGAACACCGTGTTCTCGATCAAGCGGTTCATGGGCCGCAAGTTCGACGAAGTGAACGAAGAAATGAAGATGG
>Ga0315281_10001719_pt1 | contig 32429 bp, 22 predicted proteins | sample YL17G07_0_MG_FD_204540 | JGI IMG/M metagenome (GOLD analysis project Ga0315281, IMG submission 204540) | Sediment microbial communities from Yellowstone Lake, YNP, Wyoming, USA - YL17G07_0 | ecosystem: Environmental > Aquatic > Freshwater > Lake > Sediment | place: USA: Wyoming | collected...
GCGAGGATCTCGCCCGTCGAAGGGTCCATCATGATGATGGCGCCGCCCTTCGCCCGGTGATCCTTGATCGCCTGGGCAAGCCGCTCTTCCGCCAGTTGCTGCAGGTGCCGGTCGATGGTGAGGACGAGGTCCTTGCCCGGCTCCGGGTTCGTGGCCAGGTGCTGGCCGAACGGGATGGGCTCACCGGTGGTGTCCCGTTCGTAGATAGCCTTGCCGGGCTTGCCCTGCAGCACGTCGTTGTACGCCGCCTCGATGCCGGCCAGGCCGGTGTTGTCGCGTCCGGTGAAGCCCAGTACCGAGGCGCCGGTGTCGCCGTCCGGGATGATGCGGGCCGTGTTCGGGAGCACCACCACGCCGCCTATGGCCCTGCCGGCGATGTCGCGCCCGGCCTCGAGGTCCACGTCCGTCCGGATAAGGACGTCGCCGCTGCCCTGCTGCACTTTGGCGCGGAGCTGACCGGCGTCCATGTGGAGGGCCGTGGCGAGCGCTTCGGAGCCGCTCTTCGCGCGTCCCGGGTCTTGCCACGAGCGGGCGCTCACGTACACATCCCAGGTGTCCACGCTCGCGGTAAGCACGTTCCCGTTGCGGTCCAGGATCGAGCCGCGCCGGGCGAACACGGTTTCGTTACCCGCGAGCTCGGCCTGGGCTTGCTCCGCGTAGCGGGCGTGGTCGAGCACCTGCACCTGCACGAGGCGGGCGAACGCCACGAGGGCAAATCCCCCGAACACCGCGGCGGGCACCCACACGCGGCGAGTGCCGTTGGCTCGTGGCATCGCCATTCCGAACGCGCCTCCGGCCGGATCGCCAAAGGCTCCCCGGCTGCAAAGGGTTAGTTCCCGAGCGACACCCACGAGAAGAGCGAGCGCCACCAGGGATCGGGCTCGTCCGCAGAACGCACGGGCCCGGGGAGATACTCGGCAGGGATCTTCGCCGGGGCTGGCCCCGGCTCATCCACCCTGATGAAGATCGGGTCGATGCCCGGCCAGAGCCCGAGCTCGGCCGCGCGCGACTGGATCCGCGTCAGCGAGGTCAGCTCGGCGACGTCCGACTCGAGCAGCCGGATGTCGCCGTTGAGCTTCGCCTGGTCGGCGTCCAGCCGTTGCACGTCGAACCCGCGCGTCGTCGCGCTGCTGTTCTGGAGGACGGGCAGAATGGCGCCGATGCCGAAAACGGCGATCGCGGCCATCACCCACCAGTTGATTTGCGCACCGGCGAACGGCGTTGGCAACCGGCGTGAACCGCCGAGAGGATGGTTGATCGCCGCCATCGTCAGGCCACCCGCTGGGCGGCGCGCAGGACCGCGCTCCGCGAGCGCGGATTCGCTGCCACCTCATCTTCGCCGGCACGTACGGCCCGGCGCGTGAGTTCGCGCAGCGTTGCTTTGTGGCCGCAGCGGCACACGGGCAAGGCCGGCGGGCAGAGGCAGTCCGTCGACTCCCGCCGCATGAACTGCTTCACGATGCGGTCTTCGAGGGAGTGGAAGCTGATGACCACCAGTCGCCCCCCGTCGTCGGGGGCAGGTCCAAAGCCGAGCAGGCTGCGGGCTAGCGGGAGCCCCGCGTCAAGGCTGTCGAGTTCGCCATTGACACGGACCCGGAGCGCAAGAAAGGCCTGGGTGGCGGGGTGAAGATGGGTTCGGCCCCTTACGCCCCCCACAGCCTGCTCGACGGCTCTGGCTAAATCCCACGTCGTTTGCAGCGGCCGCGCGCGCACGATTGCGGCCGCCACCCGGCGCGATTCCCTGATCTCCCCGTAGGTGTAGAACAGGGTCGCTAACGACGCTTCGTCCCAGGTGTTCACGATTTCTGCGGCTGTGATGCCGCCGCTCGAAGGGTCCATCCGCATGTCGAGCGGACCCTCGAGCCCGAAGGCGAAGCCTCGTCCCGCCAGGCCGAGCTGCAGCGACGAGACCCCAAGGTCCATCAACAGCCCGTCCACGGCCGCGAAGCCGGCCTCTTCCGCTATCCGTGCGAGATCGCGGAAGTTCCCGTGGGCAAAGCTGACCCGTCTCCCAAACGGAGCCAACTTTGCCCGCGCGAACTCCAGTGCCTCGCGGTCCTGGTCAATGCAGAGCAGGCGCCCGTTGTCGCCCATGCGCTGCGCAATCGCCTCGCTGTGGCCGCCCATGCCCGTGGTGCAGTCGACGTACGTCCCGCCTTCGCGCACGGCGAGGTAGTGCAGGGTCTCCTGCATCAGCACCGGTACGTGCACGGGCCTGGCTGCTGTCATCGTTCCCACGTTATGGCCCCGTCCCGCGCGCTGCCTTGTATGCTGTGTACGTGGCCTTGTCCCAGTACTCGAACCAGTCGCCCGCGCCCACCGCGAGAACTTCTTTGTCCAGGCCCGCTGCGGTGATCAGGTCGGTCGGCACCAGCAGCCGGCCCGAGCCGTCCTTCACCACTTCGTGCGCGTTGCCGAAGAGTTCGCGGTGCTTGTCGCGCGCTTCCTTCGAATGCGTGCCCAGCGCCCGCACCTCTTCGTATGCCCGCGTGAACCCTTCCTTCGCGTACACGACGATGCAGCGCTCTTCCGCCGAGGGCCCAATCGTCAGGTATGCCGGCGCGTCGAACATGGCCCGCCACTTCGCCGGGATGGAGATCCGGTTCTTGTCGTCGAGGGTGTGGTCGAAGTTTCCGAAGAACACGGCGCACTCCCTCAAATCGTTGGGTGGATCGGCCAGGGGGCCGGATCATGGAGATTCGCGGGAGATTGTCCCACTTTGCCCCAAATTCACCCACGAAGGCGATGCTATCCCCCACACATAACCCCTGTCAATACTCCCATCCGGGTAGCCGGGGATAATCGCCCGCAATCTTCCGCCTCCTGCACGGCCCGGCGTCGCCCGCTACCATGCCGCCATGGCTCGTGTCGCGATCCTCACCTGCTCCGATAAAGGCGCCGCCGGCAGCCGCGAAGACGCGTCCGGTGACCTCGCCGCCACCCGCTGCCAGGCAGCCGGCCACACCGTCACCGCTCGCGACTTGCTGCCCGACGACCGTCAACTCATTGCCGCCCGGCTGCGCCACTGGTGCGACGCCGGCGTCGCCGACGTCGTCATCACGACCGGCGGCACGGGGCTCTCGCGCCGCGACGTCACCCCCGAGGCGACCCGCGACGTCGCCGAGCGCGAAGTGCCCGGCATTCCCGTTGCGCTGGCAGTCGAAGGCCTGAAGAAGACGCCCTACGCCGTCCTCTCGCGCGGGGTGGCCGTTACGCGCGGCGACACGCTCATCGTCAACCTCCCCGGCAATCCGCGGGCTGTCGGCGAAGGCCTCGACGTCCTTCTTCCCATATTGCCCCACATCGCGGACGTGCTCGCCGGCCCGCTCGAGCACCGCACGGCCCGCGACAGCGGCCATGCGCCATGAGGGTCGACGTCCTCACCCTCTTCCCCGCCGCCTTCGCAGGACCGCTGAATGTCTCCATCCTTGGGCGAGCACGGGCGGCCGGCCTGCTCGAAGTCGTCCTGCACGACATCCGCGAGTACGCCCCCGGCCGCCACAGGGTCGTCGACGACTCCCCCTTCGGCGGTGGCCAGGGCATGGTCATGAAAGTCGACGTGCTCGACGACGCACTCCGGGCCGTGCGCGGCCTCGCCGAGCCGCCCGGCCACGCGATCTGTCTCTCCCCTCGTGGCGAACGCCTCACTGACCGCCTGGTGCGCGAGCTCGGCCGCCAGGAGCGGCTCATCCTCGTCTGCGGACGGTACGAAGGCGTCGACCAGCGCTTCGTCGACCACTGCGTCGACCGCGAGGTCTCCATCGGCGACTACGTGCTCACCGGCGGCGAACTTCCCGCGATGGTGCTGATCGACGCCGTCGCCCGCCACATCCCCGGCGCCCTCGGCGACGAAGCCTCGCCCGAAGACGAGTCGTTCGCCGCAGGCCTGCTCGAGCACCCCCAGTACACGCGCCCGGCGAGCTATCGCGGCTGGGATGTCCCCGCGGTGCTGCTGGGTGGTCACCACGACCAGGTCGCCACATGGCAGCAGGAGCAGCGCCTGCTAGCGACGGCCACGCGCCGGCCCGACCTGCTGCCCCCGGCCGCCGAGCGGCCTGTCGTGCGCGCGGCCGGGGCGCGCATCCGCACGGCCGACTTCGAAGCCGACTTCGAAGCGGTGCTCGCGCTCTGGATGGCCTCCAGCCCGGGGATCGAGATGACGCCCTCCGACACCCGCGCGGAGATCGCACGCAAGCTCCTGAGGGACCCGGACCTCTTCCTCGTGGCGACGTCAGGGAAGCGCGTCGTGGGCGCCGTCATGGGTGGGTGGGATGGCCGGCGCGGGTACGTGTATCACCTCGCCGTCGACGCGCGCCATCACCGCCGCGGCCTCGGCCGGGCCCTGATGACCGAACTGGAGGCCCGCTTCCGCCTCAAGGGCTGCATGCGCCTCAACCTGCTCGTGATGCACGCCGCCCCTGGCGCCGTCGCGTTCTACGAGCGGCTCGGCTGGGAGCACATGGGCGTTACCGCGATGGGCAAAGACGTCGGCTGACAAGTCGCGCGGCGTCCCAGCGACAATGCCCCAGAGGGCGCCGCGCGTCTCGGCCCTCAGCCCGGGAGCTCCACCCCGTAAAGCGCCTCACCGCCAGACACGAGGCCGTCTTCGTCGAAGCGGAAGATCTCGCAGGCGCGATCCCGCTTCCCCGCGATGTCGCGGTTGTAGACGATCACCAGCTCGCGGCGGCGCTCATCCCACACCGCGTGGTCCAGCGAGAAGGTGAGCGCGCCGATGAGCGTCAGCGCCTTCGTCCAGTACGCCCGCAGCGCGGCCTTGCCTTCGACAATCGGCGACCCCGTGACGCGCGTTGCCGTAGGGCTCACGAAGCGCGCGTCGTCGCGGTAGTGCGCCAGCACGCGCTCAACGTCGCGCGCGTTCCAGGTGGCCACCCAGTCTCTCGCGAATGCGTCCGGGTCCATCATGCGGGCGACCCCTCGGAGACCTTGCTGCAGAGTGTGCCGCATGGCGTTCGCGGGCCCCTGGGCTCAGCGGCGGGCCTCGTCGTAGACCTCCATCGTCTCCGCGGCAGCGCGGTCCCAACTGAACCGCCGCACGTGCTCGAAGCCTCGCGCCACGCATTCATCGCGCCAGCCTGGTTCGCGCAGGAGCCGCGCTGCTTCCCGCGCGATGGCGGCCGGGTCCCGCCCGGGCACGAACACCGCAGCGCCCTCCAGGATCTCGTCCATCGGCGGCGTGTGCGCGCTGACCACCGGGGTGCCGCAAGCCATAGCCTCGAACGGTGGCAGGCCGAACCCCTCATAGAGCGACGGGTAGAGGAGCGCCACGCTCCCGGTGTACAGGGCGTCCAGGTCGGCGTCGTCCACGTAGCCGGCGTAGCGGACACGGTCGGTCACCCCGAGCCGCCGGGCTTCCCGCTCCATTGGCTGGTGCATCGCGCCGGGATGCCCGGTGAACACCAGCTGGGCCTGAAGGCCGCCCGCCCGGAGCGCGCCCAGCGCGCGCACAGCGTCTACTCCGCGCTTGTGCACGGCGCTCACGCCCGCGCACAGGAAGTACGGCCGCTCGACGCCCAAACGTGCCAGGGTTTCCGCGACGCGCTCTGCCGCCACGGGGGCCTGGCCCGCGCGCGGAGCCTCAGCCACAACGCGGATCCGATCCTCCGGGTAGGAGAAGAACTCGAGGAATTCCCGCCGCGTGTGCGCCGTCGGCACGATGATCCTGTCGGCGCGGAGCGCGATGTGGGCCATCACGTCCTGGCGCCGTCCGCCCCGCCAGGCGGCGTTCTCGGGGAAGTGCTTCCAGATCAGGTCATGCACCGTCGCCACCCGCGGCATCCGCGTGAACAACGGCACGGTGAAATACACGCCGTGGCAGACGTCGCTCCCGAGCTCCCGCGCGAGCCGCCGGATGTGCACGGCCTCCCAGAGAAGCCGCCGCTCGTGCCGCATGCGCGGCATCCGCACCCACTGCGCGCCCGGCGGGGCGTTCACCGGGGCCAGGAAGGCGACGCTGGTGTCGTCTCGGCGGGCCAACGCGGCGCCCAATTGGAGTGCATAGAAGCCGAGCCCCCTGGGCTGCTCGCGGAGGTTCGTGTTCGACAGCAGGATGCGCAGTCGCTCGCCCATACTGCGTCGCATCCTACAGCCGGGCACTGTTAAGGCTCCGCGCAGGCCGCAGCCTCGGCGTTGGCGCCGCGTCAACCGGCCGGCTAGGGGGCGTGCTCCCAGTCGAGCATCATCACGTCGATCTCGTCGCCCGGCAGAGCCGCGGGCAGGTCTTCCGGGATGATCGTCAGCGCGTTGGCGGCGCTCATGCTCGTCAGGATGCCGCTGCCCTGCGGCCCCGTGAGGTCCGCGTAATAGCGCCCGTCCTCGCCGCGGCTCACGACGCACCGGGCGTAGAAGCGGCGCCCGTCGGCATTCCGCACCTCATCCCGCGTGATGGCGCGGATGACCGGGCGTTCCCAGTCGCTCCGGCCCAGCATCTTGAAGAGCGCAGGCCGCCCGAACAGTTCGAACGACACCATCGAACTCACCGGGTTCCCGGGCAGGCCGAGGTGCGGCACGCTGCGCCCGGAGGGCGTGCGGAACGCCCCGAACGCCAGCGGCTTGCCCGGCTTCATGCGCACCGTCCAGAAGTCAATGGAGCCCTCGCGCGCGAGTACGTCCTTGACGACGTCGAAGTCACCCCGCGACACGCCCGCGCTCGTCACGATCATGTCGGCGTCGAAGCCTTCGTGGATCTTCGCGGTCAGGTCTTCGACGGTGTCCCGCGCGATGCCGAGCAGCTTCGGGATGCCCCCGTACTTGCGCACGAGCGCCGCCACACCGTAGGCGTTCGCGTCGTAGATGCGGCCCGGCAGCAGCGGCTTGCCCGGCTCCGTCACCTCGTCGCCCGTCGAAAGGATGGCCACAACAGGACGCCGGTGCACCTGCACCTCGGCCAGGCCCAGGCTCGAGAGCACGCCGATCTCGGAGGCTCGGACGACGCGCCCCGCGGGCATCACCACCTGCCCCGCACGCACGTCTTCGCCGCGGAAGCGGATGTTTGCGGAAGGCCCGGCGGGCTTGAACACGTCCACGCGCCCGGTCTTCGCCGGGGCCTCGTTCACGCCCCGCAGCGGCTCGTCGGTTTCCTCGAAGGGCACGATCGCGTCGGCGCCCGCCGGCATGGGGGCGCCCGTCATGATGCGCATCGCTTCGCCCGGCCCAACCACCGCGTCGGACACGTAGCCGGCTGCAAGGTCGGCCACGACCCGGAACGTCCGCGGCGCGGCCTCTGTCGCCCCGCTCGTGTCCGCCGCACGAACGGCGTAGCCGTCCATCGCGGTGTTGTCGAGCAGCGGGATGTCGAAGGGCGCGACCATGTCCGCCGCGAGCACCTGGCCCAGCGCGTCGAGCAGCGGCACTCGCACCGGCTCGAGCCGCGAAACGAAGCCGAGGATGCGCTCCCGCGCCTCCTCCACGCTGATCATCGAAGAGTCGAAATGGGTCATGCGGCCGTCCGGACGAGCAGGGTTCGAACGGCCATTGTAGCCCCTCGCGCTGACCCTGCCCGCGAGCTACTGGAGCCGCGGCGTCACGCCAGCCGCACCGCCAGGCAGGTCGTGGTGCGCTGCACGCCCGCGACCTTCTGCACCGCCTCCGTGATCGCGTTCCCGAGGCAATCCAGGTCGTCCGCTTCCAGCTGCACGATCACGTCGTACGGTCCGGTCACGGTGTCGACCGCCGCGACACGAGCACCCGGGTACTTGAAGTCGTGGATGGCGGCGCCCACAGCTTTCGCCTTCCCAACATCCGTCTCGATCAAGACATAACCACGAACGGCCATGGTCCCCCTCCACCGGTTGCGTGGGGCAATCATGGTTAGCGGGCCGCCCGGCTGTCAAGGAATGCTGGCGCTAGCCGTCTACCGGCGGGAGCGTGTAGTCGAACCGCACTTCGCCCCGCGTCGAGCTTGCCGCGACCGTCACCGGCAGGGAGATCTCCACCTGCTGGATGAAGCAGAGCGCCTCTTCGCCGCCGCGGCAGTAGAACACCTGGCCCGCGGCCGTCAGGGTCGTGGCGCCCTCTCGCAGCGTCACCGGCACGGGCACGTTCACCTCTCCCTCGTCGGAGCTCCAGGAGACTCCCGTCTCGCTGGTCTCCAGCACGCGGCCGTCCCCCACGGTGAAGCTCAGCTTCGAAGGCGCCTGGCTATTGAGGTGGTAGCCCGCCGGCGCCGCAATGCGGACACGCAGCGTGCTCACGCCGGGCGCAGCCTCCACGGGCGGCAGCGCGATCTTCGTCAGGCGCCCGCCGGCCCCGCCCGTGGCCACCGCCAGGTTGCTGAGCACGAGCGTCGAAACTACCCCGCTCACGATGTCCACGGTGCGGATGGCGTGGTTGTTCGTGTCTGCCACGTAGAGGCGGTCGCCCGCGAACCCCAGCCCGCCGGGCTCGTCGAAGCTCGCGCTCTCTGCCGGACCGTCGGCCCGGCCGCGCGTGCCGTCGCCCGACAGCGTGCGCGTGGCGCCGTTGAGCGGGAACACCGTCTTGATGCGGTGGTTGTAGGTGTCGGCCACGAACAGCCCGCCCGCCGCAAAGACGATTCCCTGCGGATGCTGGAGCTTCACCGACTTGCCCCGGCCGTCCTCGTCGCCGTAGTCGAACAGGCCTGTGCCCACGATCGTCTGCACGTCGCCTTCGCCCGCAGCGGGCACCATCCTCACCGAGCTCGATTCCGGGTCCACCCAGTACAGCGACTGCCCGTCCGTGGTGAGTCCGCTCGGTTGAGCGAGTGTCGCCATCGTCCGTCGCGGCCCGTCCTGGATGCCCTCGCGGCTCGTGCCCGCGAATACGCTGATCTCCCCCGTCGCCAGGTCGAGCGCCCACAGCTGGTGCACGCCCGCCATGCTCATGTACAGCGTCTGCCCCACAACGACGAGGTCCCACGGCGAGGCGAGGTCCGTCTTCTTCCCCTGCGCGCCCGCGCCCGGCAGTTGCTGCAACTGGTTGCCCGTCCCGGCGATAGTCGTCACCTCGCCGTTCGCCAGGTCGACTGCACGCACGGCGTGGTTTCTCGTGTCGGCCACGTAGAGCGTGCGGCCGTCCGCCGAGAGGGCGAGGCCCTGGGGCTGGCGGAACTCGGCTTCGCTCGCGGCTCCGTCGGCGAAGCCCTCCTTGCCGCTGCCGATCGCCTGGCGCAGGGCGCCGTCGAGCCCCGCCACGAGCACGCGGTTGTGCCCCGAGTCGGCGATGAAGAGCCGCCCGCCGGCTTCGTCCGCGAGCACCTTCCCGGGGTACGAAAGCACCGTCGCCGCGCTTGTCGCGTCCAGTTTGAGCGGCAGCGGAGCCCGGTTGACCTGCCCCTTCGCCTCGAATTCCTTCACCAGCGAGTCCACGATCGGCTGGAAGAGCGGATAGATCCCCTCGCCCGCGTGGCCGCCCACGAGCTTCCCGGCCGGGTCGACCAGCACGGTGGTGGGCCACGCGTTCGCACCAAAACTCTTCCAGATGACGAAGTCGGGGTCGTTCACGACAGCGTGGTGCAGGCCGTACTTGCCAATCGCCTCGCGGATGCTCTCGTCGTCGTGCTCTGCGGCGTACTTGCCCGAGTGCACACCGACAACCGCGAGCGCGTCGCCGAACTCCGCTTCCAGCCGCTTCAGGTCCGGGATGATGTGCTGGCAGTTGATGCAGCCGAGCGTCCAGAAGTCGAGCAGCACCACTTTGCCCTTGAGGTCCGCCAGCGTCAGGGGCCGCTCGACGTTGAACCACGTGACGCCCTGCGGGAAGTCCGGCGCCGGGTCCTTGCCCGCCCAGGACTTCCCGGGGCTCGCCGGCGTGCCGCTCGCGGAGGGCGCGCTGTCGCCGGGGCTGTTGCCCGCGCTGCCGCCTCCGCCGCTACACGCCACGAAGACGACCCCGACTACGACAGCGGTGAGCCATATGGAAATTCTAGCGGGCCGCCGCCAGCGTTGCCCCCGGTTGCTGCGCACGAACATCTGCCGATGGTACGTCCGGGCCGAGGGGTCAGGATGAAGCGGGCTTTACAGGCGGCGTCTAGGATGGGCGCCGGTATACTGCTCACACCATGACGGCAGCAGCAAACACGGTGGACGACCTTCGCGCAGAAGCGCTTTCCGCGCTGGCGGGCGCGACCGGCGAGGCCGCGCTCGAGGCCTGGCGAGCGGAGTGGCTGGGCCGCCAGGACGGGCGCGTGACGCTCCTCCTGCGCACCGTGCGCGAGCAGCCGGACGCAGAGCGCGCGGCCTTTGGCGCGGCCGCGAACGCGGTCAAGCAGGCGCTGGAGGCAGCGCTCGCCGGGCGCCAGAAGGCCCTGGCCGACGCCGAGCTGCGCGCCCTGGCAACCACTGCTGCCCTCGACGTCACCTTGCCCGGGCGCCCGCAGCCGCTCGGACGCCTGCACCCCGTGACCCAGACGCTGCGCGACATCACCCGCACCTTCGAAGAGATGGGTTTCCGTGTGGCCGAAGGGCCCGAGGTCGAGTGGAGCAGGTACAACTTCGACGCGATGCGCATCCCCGAGGACCATCCGGCGCGCGACATGTGGGACACCATCTGGGTCGACACCCTGACTGGCGGGGCGCGCGAGATGCTGCTGCGGACGCACACGTCGCCCAACCAGGCTCGCGTCATGGAGCGCGGCGAGCCGCCCATCCGCGTGATCGTGCCGGGCAAGTGCTACCGCCAGGAAGCAACCGACGCCACCCACGAATGGATGCTGACCCAGGTCGAGGGCCTCGCCGTGGACGAAGGCGTCCGCATGAGCGACCTCAAGGGCACCCTCTACGAGTTCGCGCGCCGCATGTTTGGCGGCGACCGCAAGATCATCTTCCACCACAGCTACTTCCCCTTCGTCGAGCCGGGCGTCGAGATGGCCATCGACTGCTTCAAGTGCCGCGGCGCAACCCCGGACTGCCACACATGTCACGGCACAGGCTGGATCGAGATCCTCGGCGCCGGCATGGTCCACCCCGAAATCATCGCCAACGCCGGCTACGACCCTGCCCGCTACACCGGCTTCGCCTTCGGCCTAGGCGTCGAACGCGTGGCCCTGCTGCGCTGGGGCGTCGAAGACATCCGCCACTTCTACGCGAACGACCTCCGCTTCCTGGCCCAGTTTTGAGGCTGCTGGCTGTTGGCTGTTGGCTTCTAGCGGCTGGCTGCTAGATCAGTCCGAGGAGTAGGTATGGCCCACCCTTTCAGGCAGAGCGTCGTGAAAACTGTGACGCCGCGCCAAACCAGTCGAAGCCAGGGGCCGCTAAAGGCTAGAAGCCAGAAGCTTTCAGCCCAACGCGCCCCGCAGGAGTAACCATGACCCGGCCCTTCCAGCAGTACGTCGTTTACCAGCGCGCGCACGAAGTGGTGCTCGACGTGTACCGTGCCACCGATGCCTTCCCCCGGCAGGAGATGTTCGGTCTCACCAGCCAGATGCACCGCTCCGCGGCATCGGTTCCGACGAACATCGCCGAAGGCTCCGCGCTCGACGGAAGCCGTGACTTCCGCCGGTTCCTCGGCATCGCCCTCGCGTCCGCCACCGAGTTGGAGTACCAGCTCATCCTCGCGGCCGACCTCGGCTACCTGGAGACGTCCCACTCCACGTCTCTCCGGGCCAGAGTCAATGAGGTCAAACGAATGCTCGTCACGTTCCGTCGCCGCCTCCACGACCAGGCCGCCAGCGCCGCATTGGAAGCCGAACCTCTACACGCGGAGCGCACCCAAACCCAGGCGGGGCTAGAAGCTAGCAGCCAGCAGCCAGCGGCCAAGTCGCAGGGCGACCAGCCATGAGACTCCTCCTCTCCTGGCTCCGCGAGCTCATCGACGTTGACCTGCCTCCCGCCGAGCTCAAGCGCCTGTTGCTCGACGCCACCGCCGAAGTCGAGTCGTTCGAGGTGATCGGCGCGCAATGGGACCCCGAACGCATCCGCGTCGCCGAAGTCGTGGCGGTCGAGCCGCACCCCAACGCCGACAGGCTGCGCCTCGCCACCGTCGAGACCGGCTCGGGGCGCCAGCAGGTCGTCTGCGGCGCGCCCAACATCGCACCCGGACAGAAGGTCGCGTTCGCCACCGAGGGCGCCAGCCTGGTCGACGGCCACACCGGCCAACCCACGAAGCTCAAGCTCCGCCCCATCCGCGGCGTCGACTCCGCCGGCATGGTCCTCAGCGAAAAGGAACTCGGGCTGAGCGACGAGCACGAAGGCATCCTCGTGCTCCCCGCCGAGGCGAAGGTTGGCCGCCCGCTCGTTGAGGAGCTCGGTGACGTGCTCTTCGACATCTCGACATGGGCCAACCGCGCCGACCTGCTCGGCGTCCTCGGGCTCGCCCGCGAAACCGCCGCGCTGACCGGCAAGACTCTGCGCGAACCGGACCGCACGCATACCGAGACCGGCCCGGCCGTCGAGTCGCTTGTTGCCATCGAGATCGCGGACCCGGACCTCTGCCCGCGCTTCACGGTGTCCGTCATCCAGGGAGTGACCATCGCGCCGTCGCCGTCGTGGATGCAAGAGCGGCTCCTCCATCACGGCATGCGGCCCATCAACAACGTCGTCGACATCACGAACTACGTGATGCTCGAAACCGGCCACCCGCTGCACGCCTTCGACTACGACCTCGTCCACGGCAAGAAGCTCATCGCCCGCCGCGCCCGCCCCGGCGAGAAGCTCGTCACGCTCGACGGCGTCGAACGTGAGCTTGACGGGGAGATGATGCTCGTCTGCGACGGCGACGGGCCGGTGAGCGTCGCCGGCGTCATGGGCGGCGGCAACAGCGAAGTGAGCCCGGCGACGCGCAACGTCCTCCTCGAAGTCGCGAACTGGAAGCCCGGCTCCATCCGGCGCACCTCCGCGCACCTGAAGCTCCGCAGCGAGGCCTCGCTCAGATTCGAGAAGGGCATCGGACCCGAGATCGCCGAATACGCCCAGCACCGCGCACTGCACCTCTTCGAGCAACTGACCGGCGGCACGATCGCTCGCGGCATCGTGGACGTCTACCCCGGGCGCCGGGCGCCGCGCACCGTCGTCCTCCCGGCCGCGCGAATCGAACAGGTGCTCGGTGTCGCCATCGCCCCGGACGAGGTGCGAAGCATCCTCACTAACCTCGGGTTCGTCTGCCACCACCTGCCGCCTGACCGGTTCAGTGTGCAGCCCCCGCCCTGGCGCCCCGACGTCGAGATCCCCGAGGACGTGATCGAGGACATCGCGCGCATCCACGGCTACGGCACGCTGCCCGCGACCCTCTTGCGGGGCAGCCTCCCGTCCGTCGAGCCACGCCCCGTGGAGTTGCTCCGCGAGCGGCTGCGCGACCTGGCCGCCGCGTCCGGCTTCCAGGAGATCATCACCTACACCCTCACGGACACGGCGAAGCTGGCCAGGGTCGTCGACCCCGGTGACGCGCGCCGCATAGGCCCTCTCGGCGTCGTGAACCCCGTCGCGGCGCGCCACACCTATCTCCGCACCAGCCTCCGTGCCGGGCTGCTCGAAACCTACGCCGCAAACCGCCCGAACGTCGAAGGCCCGCTCCGGCTCTTCGAAATCGGCTTCGAGTACCTGCCCGTCGAGGCCGACCTCCCGCATGAACGGCCCGTGCTCTGCGCCCTCGTTGGCGGCCAGCGCGAGACACGCTGGGGCCGCCCCGCCGCCGAGCGCCTGGGCTTCTTCGACGCGAAAGGCTCGCTCGAAGCGATTCTCGACGGTGTGGGGATCGCTGCCGTGTTTACCCCGGAAACAGGATTCGGCCTCCTCGAAGGCCACACCGCGTCGCTCTCCGCCGGCGGACGCGAAGTCGGCGTACTCGCCCAGGTGCACCCGGACACGGCGGCCGCGTTCGACGTCGACGAACCCGTCTTCCTCGTCGAGCTCTGGCTCGAAGAGCTCGTCCAGGCCCTCCCCGAGCGGCCGGACTACGCGCCGCCGTCACGCTTCCCCGAAGTCCGCCACGATGTCGCCCTCATCGTCGACGCGGCGACCCCGGCCGGCCGGCTGCTCGACGCCGCCCGTGCCCACCGCGCCAGCGGGATCCGCATCTCAGCCGGGCTGTTCGACGAGTACCGCGGCGCCGGTGTGCCCGACGGCAAGAAGTCGCTCGCCCTCAGCCTCCGCTACCAGGCCACAGACCGCACCCTCACGGACGAAGACGTCGCGCGTGTCCAGTCGGGCCTGCTCAAGCGGCTCGAAAAGGAATTCGGGGCCGTGCTGCGCCGGAGCTGACGGACCGGCTCCGCGGCCGGGTCCGCGTTCGAGGCATTCGCTCTCTGCCCGGCGTCAGCCTCGTTGGACGTAGAATGCGCGCACGACACATCCCGGCTGGCTCGCCGGGACGAGGGAGAACACGGTGAAACTCGGTATCAGCATCGGCTATTCCGGCGCGGACATGCGCCTCCCCATCGAGCGCGTGCTCCTCGCAGAGCGCCTCGGCTACGACTCCGTCTGGACCGCCGAGGCGTACGGCTCCGACGCCATCACGCCGCTCGCCTACATCGCGGCCCTGACGAAGCGCATCCGACTCGGTACGGGCATCATCCAACTCGCCGCCCGCACGCCGGCTGCGACCGCCATGGCGGTCGCCACGGTGGACGCGCTCGCGGGCGGGAACCGCTTCATCTGCGGCCTCGGCGTCAGCGGCCCGCAGATCGTCGAGGGCTGGTACGGCCAGCCGTGGGGCAAGCCCAACGCCCGCATCCGCGACTACGTCGCGATCATGCGCAAGGTGCTCGAACGCAAGGAGCCGGTCACCCACCAGGGCAAGGAGATCTCGCTCCCGTACACCGGCGAAGGCGCAATGGGCATCGGCAAGCCGCTCAAGTCCATCCTCCACATGAACCCGAACATCCCCATCTGGCTCGGGACCGGCACCGAGGCGAACGTCAAGATGACCGCCGAGATCGCAGATGGCTGGCTCCCGCTCGGCTTCGTCCCCGGCAGCATGAAGGTCTACCGGCCGTGGCTCGAAGAAGGCTTCCGGCGCGCCGGCGGCGGCAAGTCGTTCAAGGATTTCGAAATCCAGACCAGCGCCAACGTCCGCATCACCGACGACGTGCGCGACGCCTTCCGCCGCATGAAGCCGACCATCGCGCTCTACGTGGGCGGCATGGGCCACAAAGACAAGAACTTCCACAATGACATGATGGTGCGACGCGGCTACGGCGACGCGGCCAAGGCCATCCAGGAGATGTTCCTCTCCGGCCGCAAGGGCGAGGCGATGGAGGCCGTGCCCGACGAGTACTGCGACGAAATGTCGATCGTCGGCACCACGGCCCGCATCCGCGAGCGCTTCAAGGCCTGGGAGGACTCCGGCGCCACCGGCCTCACCGTGAACACCGACCAGGACGAAGCGCTCGAGCTCATGGCCGACATCACCGGGGCAAACCGCGGCGCGAAGGTCTGACCGGCATGCAGGCCTACCGCGCTATCGTGACGAAGCGAGACACCCGCGTCTTCGATGCGCGTCCGCTCCCGGATGACGTGCTCGCGCGGATCGTCAACGCGGGCCGCATGGCCGGCAGCGCTAAGGCTGCCCAACCCGTGCGGCTGATCGTTGTCCGCGACCAGTCGCAGAAGGACGCGCTGGCCGTTTGCGGCCGCTTCACGCCGCACGTGCCCACCTGCGCGGCGGCGGTCGCGCTCGTCCTCGTGCCCGAAGAGGGCCAGCCCGCGGGCCAGTTCGCCCTCTTCCGCGGCCCCTTCGACGCCGGGCGTGCGGCCCAAAACATGATGGTCGCGGCCTGGGCTGAAGGCGTGGCAAGCTGCCCTGCCTCCATGCACGACGAGGAATGCGCGCGCCTCGTCCTTGGCCTCCCCGAAGGGCACCTCGTGGTCAACGTCATCGCCTTCGGCTACCCCTCGGGCGTCGACCCCACCACGGGCCAGCGCCCGCGCATGCCCGTCGAAGGCTACGTGTCCTACGACCGCTGGGGCGGAGAGCCGTCCCCTGGCGTGTAGTCCGCCCCTTCACCGTAACCGCTATAGCGCGGTCAATGGCGTGGGCGCGCACGTGCGCGCGAGGAGCCGCCCGTGACCAGTTCCCTGCACGTCGTGTTCATCTGGATGCACATCCTGGGCATCGCCCTCTTCGTCGGGCCCCAGTTCTTCCTCGCCTACGGGTGGGTCCCCGCCTCGCGCAAGATCGCCGACGTGCCCACGCGCCTCGAAGCCATGCGCACCATCACCCGGCGCTTCGCCTGGATGGGCGGCGCCGGGCTGCTGTTGATCGTTGTGGCGGGCGTCTACCTCGTCGGCAGCTGGCGCACGTACTACCACCTGGACGACGGCGCCAGCTTCCTCAGCTACCGCTACGGCGTGATCTTCATCGTGAAGATGTGTCTCCTCGCCGTGATGCTCGCGGCTGTCGGCCTCCACACCTTCCTCGTCGGCCCCCGCCTGATCGACGCTCTCGAGCGCGAGTCACTCGGCCAGGCCAGCGCGGCCGACGTCCGGCGCCACCGCGTCTACTCCATGTCCCTGAGCATTGGCGGCCTCGCACTGGCGCTCGCGATCATGGTCCTCGGCGCGATGCTGAACACCAGCTCCTACTCCGTCATCGAGTTCTGAGCTTCCCCGGGGGCGGCACTCCGGGCGCCTCCGAACACGACGGCGTAGACGCGGTGCGTCCCCGTCAGGCCCTTCAGCTCCAGCTCGCGGCCGTCGTCGAAGCTGAATCCTCCGCCGACGCCCACGAGCTCCCGGACCAGCTCCGAAACGAGCACCTGCCCGCCCGACGCCGACGAGGCCACCCGCGCGGCGTAGTTCACCTCGCGCCCGAAGAAGTCGTCGCCGTCGCGCACCATCGCGCCCGTATGCAGCCCGATCCGTACGCGGATCGCCGCCGCACTCCCCTCGCCCGGCGCACCGGGAGAGGGGTCAGGGGTGAGGGCGCGCCCGGCCAGCGCGCGCTGGATAGCGACGGCGCACTTCAGCCCCTCTGAGGCGCTCTTGAACGCGACCATGTAGCCGTCGCCCATAGTCTTCACGACATGGCCGTGATGGACCTTCACCTGCCCCTCGATGACCGCGTTGTGGGCGCGGAGCAACTCCATCCACCTGACGTCGCCCATCTCCTCGTTCAGCGCCGTCGAGCCCTCGATGTCGCTGAACATGAGCGTGACCGAGCCATCGGCCGCGGCATGGGTGGAGATGTCCGGGTGCGCTGTCTGCACGGAGCGGTTGAGGGCGACGATGGACGAGCCCATGTCCTCGGAGGTGAGGCCCTGGAACTCGACTTTCCGCGCTATGACCTGGTCGAGGTAGAGGCGCGCGCCCATCTGCTTGAACGCGTTCGCCGCAACGTCGAGCTCTCGCAGGGCCGCCGCCTCGTCACCCTCCGCCGCGAGAACGTCCGCGAGTAGCTGGTGACACCGCGCCTCGATCAGCCGGGCGCCTTCGGATGAGGCCCAGGCCAGCGCCTGCTCCACCCGCTCGCGGGCGTAGGTGACTTCACCAAGGACGAGCGCCGCCCGGCCGTCCGCCAGGAGAGGCGAACCGCCCGAGGGATCGACGGGCCACGGCGGCACTCTGGTTCTGAACGCAAGCATCCGGCGAAGGTCGTCCGGAGGCGCCAGGGCAAGTAGCACGTCGGCCATGATGTCCGCAGCTGGGCCCATGAACTCGCGCTCGTCCCGGCCCTGCTCGCTGGGGATCGCTATCCAGCTTTCGCGGGATGCGGCGTATTCGAGAGCAGCGCTCTTCAGATCCCCCGCGGCCAGAGCGGCGCGAGCGCGGTGAGCGTGGACCATCGCTTTCCCGCCGAGGTTGCCCCCTGCCGTGTCCGGTGCGGGGGCAAGCCGAACGGCCCCGGCCACGTCTCCCCGGGCCGCGGCCAGCGCCGACCGCATTCCTGCGATCGAGAGGGACGGATTGTCTCCCGCGGCGTCGAGGAGGTCGTCCATCCGCTCGAACTGGCCGGCCGCCAATAGTCCCCCGAGCGCCATGGCCGTTGCTTCCTGCTCGTAGAAGGGCATGTGCTGCGCGCGGGCGCGGTCCTTCAGTTCGAGCGCCGTCTCAATGGCGTCCTTCAGTTTTCCGGCCGCAAACACAAACGGGATCAACCCCCAGCCAGCCTCGAGTGCGTCCCGAACCCTTCCGAGGCGCGAGAACTCTTCCCGTGCTGAACGCAAATTGCGAAGAGCCAGGTCCCAGTCGTGGTCCGATGCCCGCCGCGCCCGCTGTCCACTCGCGTGGAGGACTATCGCCCGCACATGCGGGAGGTCGTGCCGTCCCGCCAGCTCGCTCGCTCGCTCCAGGTGCTCCCGCCCGCGCTCAACTCCCGACAATCGTATCGCCAGGTTACCGCGCAGCTCAGCCTCGAGGAGCTCGTCGCCGTCTCCGAGGAGCGGGAGGGCGGCCTCCATCAGCGCCACCTGCCGTTCCTCGGGCGCAAACACTCCGTTGGCTTGCAGAGCGGCCCGCCCCACCCCGGCCCCGTCTCCTCGTGCGCGAAACAAGTCTGTCGCCCGCATGAGCCGTCGCCAGGCATCGCGATGCTGAGCAGCGTTGGCATGGCACCGGCCGGCCGCCAGGTAGAGTCCGGCCTCGTCACCATCGAGCCCGGACTCGGTCTCCGCCAGGAGCGTCAGGCAGGTCTCATAGCGCCGTGCAGCCTCCGCCCATGCGGCCTGGGTCTCTGCCTGTCCGGCAGCGAGTTTCGAGTATTTGAGGGCGCGCTCAGCGTAGCGGTCGCTGAGGGTAGCGGCCTCCACGAAGTGTTCGGCGAGGCGCGTCGCGCGCTCGGGGGCGCGGCCGCCCCAGCGGGATTCGAGGGCGTCGCCGATGCGGCCATGGAGCCGCACCTTGCGGGTCGTGGAGAGCTCGTCCAGGAGCGTCTCCTGCATGAGGGCATGGGTGAACCGGTAGCGGCCCGCCTGGCCGGCTTCTTCGATGACGCGCGCGTCGAGGCCTTCTTCCAGGAGCGCGAACACCTTGTCCTCGCTGCGGTCGCCGAGAGCGAGGAGGGTGTCGTGGCGGAACTCCCTTCCCGCCACCGAGGCCACCTGCAGCAGCTCGTTCGCCTCGGGCGAAAGCCGATCGAGGCGCCGCCCCAGGGCCTCCTTCACGCCGTCCGGGAGGACGACCTCCATGGAGGAGTCGGCCGAGAGCGTGCCTTCCTCCGCCATCAGGTTCACGACTTCGGAGAGGAAGAAGGGGATGCCTTCCGTCTCTTCGTGGATGCGCTGCACCAGGGCCGGCGAGACGTTCACGTTCGCGGTCGCCCGGATGTAGGCCTCGACCTCCTGGCGTTCCAGGCCCCGCAGCACGATCCGCTCGAAGCCCGGCTCGCGGTTCAGGTTGGCGAGCGTCTCGGAGAGCGCACTGGCCCTCACAACGTCGGTATCGCGGTAGGTGCCCACGACCAGCACCCGCATCCGGGCGAGGGTCCGCGCCATGTGCTGGAGCAGCATCAGCGTCGGCCGGTCTGCCCAGTGGAGGTCGTCAAGCACGATGAGCAGCGGCTTGTGCGCGGCCATCGCGCGGATGAAGGTCGTGTAGGCGTCGAACAGCCGGAACTGGGCGGACTCGGGGTCGGTGATCCGCTCCGGTTCTGCGATGTTGGGTGCGAGCTGGCGGAGCTCGGGGAAGATGCGGGTCAGCTCGGGTCCGGCCGTCCCGAGCGTGGGCTGGAGGAGCGTGAGGTCCCCGTTGTTCTGCTCCGACCAGGCCCTCCCGACTTCCACCCAGGGCCAGTACGCGGGCATGCCCGCCGACTCGTGAGTCTTGCCCACCAGCACCTGGGCGCCGCGCATGCGGGCGTACGTTTCGACCTCCTTGGTGGTGCGCGTTTTGCCGACGCCCGGCTCGCCCACCAGCATCACCAGCCCGCCATGGCCGCTGAACGCTTCGTCGAAGGCCTTGCGCAGCCGCTCCAGTTCCTTCTCCCGCCCGACGAAGACGCCCTTCGCCAGCCGGTCGAGCACGTTCGAGTCCGAGTGGCTCGCGCTCTTCTGGCCGGGGTCCACCTTCTCCAGTGCGGCCAGCACCTCGGCAGCGTTCGCCGGTCGTTGACCGGGGTCCTTTTCCAGCAGGTGGAGGATGACCTCCTCCAACGGCGGCGGGCAGTGCTCCGTCACCCACGAGGGGGCCACGGGCCGCGTGTTGATGTGCTGGCTGATCACGGCCGTCGGGTCGTCGCCGAGGAAGGGTGGTCTGCCCGTGACCATCTCGTAGAGCATCGCTCCGAGCGAATAGAGGTCGGCCTTGAGCGTGGTCTCCCCACCGAGGGCCTGCTCGGGGGGCATGTAGCTGACGGTGCCCAGCATCATCCCGTGCATGGTCAGGCGCGAAAGTTCGAGGGAGACGGCCAGCCCGAAGTCGCCCACCTTGGCCGTGCGGTCAGCGGAGAGGAACACATTTGCCGGCTTGAGGTCGCGGTGCACCAGCCCGCCCGCGTGGATGAAGCTCAGCCCGCGGCAGACGTCCTTCGCAATCGCGAGCGTGCGCTCCACCGGGAGACGGTGGTCTGGGGATTGCTCGACGAGGCCCGCCACGTCGCCGCCGGCCATGTACTCCTGGACGATGTAGGGATTCCCGCCGTCTTCGCCGATGTCGTGCACGGTGACGAGGTTCGGGTGCTGCCCGAGGCGGGCGACGGACTGGGCTTCGCGGAGGACGCGCTGGCGGCCGGTCAGGTCAAGGCCTTCGGCCCGGATGGAACAGAAGGCGACCTCGCGGTCGAGGCGGCTGTCGTGGGCCAGGTAGACGCGCTTGCGTCCGCCTTCGCCAAGGAAACGGCGCACGGCATATCGCCCGGCGGCGAAGGATGAGGGGAGCGCGGGGGCGGGTGCGGTTGCCGGTTCGGAGGTGCCGCCAGCGGGGCCCGGGACGGCCGCCAGGCCCTTCGCAGCTGCCTCTACGAAGACGCGGGCGTCCGCGTTCTCCTGGTCCAGCTTCAGCACGTCGTCAGCGAGATTCGCAAGCCGCGCCCAGTCCCGTGCGGCAAAGGCGCCGTCCGCTTCGTCGAGGAGTGCGTCAATTCGCCGCTGGATGCGTTCGCTCGCCATAACCGCCCGATTCTACGTGTCTTCCACGTGCCGCGTCGCACCGGCGCTGGGCATCATCGTGCTCGCCCGCTCATGAACATCAGCTCCTACTCCGCGTCGAGTTCTGAGCTTCCCCGTCGCGGCCATCGACTGCTCCTACGGCCCCGCTTCAGCCGCGTGCCGGATCGACCGCGAGGTCGTCCACCCGGCCGCGACGATGGCCAGGCAACCGGCCGCAAGCCCAATCATCGTGCCGCGCTCGCCGATGACGTCGGCCACTGCGCCCGCCGGGAAGCCGACAGCCATCTGCAACCCGAAGGCGGTCATCGTCAGCGACATCACCCGGCCGAAGAATGCGGGGTCGGTCTTCTGCATCAGGTTGACCTGGTTGCACATCTGGAAACCGCTGGACGACGCGCCAACGAGGGCTGCTCCAACGAGCGCCAGCGGAAAGTTCGGTGCGAGGGCCATGAGCACGACACTCACGCCGGAAGCCGCCCCGCAGACGAACATCAGATTCGAGGCGCGGGCGCCGATTCCGTTCCGGGTCAGGATCAGCGTGAGAATGATCCCGCCGACGGCGGAGGCGCCGAACATGATGCCCACCCGGTCGGACGGCTGTCCCAGTTCGTTCTTCAGGAAGCCCGGCATGAGCTGCTGGTAGGAAAAAGCCGTCATCACGACTCCCGCGAACATGAGCATCATGAGCCGCACCTCCTTGGCGTCCCACGTATAGCGCAGCCCGATCTTCAGGTCGGCGAAGACCGACACCTTGTTGCCGCCGCCCCGCCTCCGCGTCGGCTGCATCAGGAACAGCAGGCCAAGTGACATGATGAACAGGCTCGACATCGAGAGGTACGTCCCGCCGGCGCCCATCGCCGCCCAGGCGATCATCCCGCCCGCAGCGAGCGGCCCGACGATGCGTGTGCCGTTCATCATCAGCTGCTGCAGCGCGACCCCGTGCGCCAGCGCCGGGCCTTGCAGAAGGTCGCCCACCCACGCCTGCCTGGCCGGCATCAGCATCGCGAACGTGATCCCCATGAGGGTGGTCAGCGCGAACAGGATCAAGATGTTGAGAGCGCCGAGGACAAGCAGAAGCCCGATCGTAAAGAAGATCGCCCCCACGGCCGCCTGACCGAACATGAGCAGCATCCGCTTCGACAGCCGGTCGCTGAGCGCGCCGCCGAAGGGGCCCAGCAACAGCATGGGGATGCCCCAGCCCATGGCAACGAACCCCACGGAGCTGTTCTTGCCAGTCAGGTCGAACGCCACCACGCCCTGGACCACCTGCATCATGCCGAAACCGAGCATCGTGGTGACGTTGCCCAGGAAGAGCAGGCGGAACTGCGGATTGGCCCACGCCGAGGCGGAGCGGTCGTACGCCGGCGTCTCGACGGGCACGGCGCCCGCGCGGCCGCCAGCAGTTCGTGGGTAGCGAATGGAGTCCCCCTCGGCGCAGAAATGCGCGCCCGAGCCAGTTGTTACGCGTCCGCCGTTGCGAATCTCATCCTACATGAGCGTCCGCCGTTGCGATCCGGACGGGCGGCTCCGGCGCGCGCTCGTGACCGGGCCCCGGCGCCCGGAGGCTACGCCGTTGCTGGTGCGACGGTGCTGACGAAGATCACTGCAGCCTGACGGGCGGGGAAGGGCAGGGGGTCCGAGACGACATGGCGTGGCAGCGCATGGCGGATTCGAACCCGTGCTCTCCGCCCTGGAAGTGCCCGGGTGTTGTCCTATGCAGACATCCGATGTCCTGCTGAGTCTTGTCCCGTACCAGAGTGTCCGGCGCTCGTTCGCGGGCGCTGCGGCTGTTGCGCTCGTACATCACCAGGACTGGACCTGTGCTGGTTCATGACTTGCGTGACAGGACCTCCTCCGGGTGGATGTTGAAATTAGCGACGAGGGCCTGGGCCGGGGTGAGATAGCCGAGGGCCTGATGAGGGCGGAGGTGGTTATAGATGTGCTCGGTGCGCCGGAGGCCTGGGGTGCGGCCGGCGACGGTCGGCGGGTCGGTGGTGCAGTCGTAGTACTCCTCGCGAAAGGTGCGGTTGGCGCGCTCGACGCGCCCGTTGAGCTTGGGGCTGCGCGGTGGCAACTCGAAGAGCAGGATGCCGCGCTCCCGGCAGGTGGACTCGAAGTCTGTGAGGCCCCGGGCCCCGAGGAGGATGACCAGCTTCATCTTGCCCCAGCAGGGGAACCGCTCCCGCAGCGCCTTGACGGCCAGCACCTCGCGGGTGGTTCAGGTGTGCTGACGCACCTTCTTGGGACGGCTGGAGCGGTTGGCCAGGCTCTGGAGGTTCCACCGGTCGAAGCGCTGTTGCCACCGCTAGAAGGTCTGCCGGCTGATGCCGAAGTAGCCGCAGGTGAGGCTCACGTTGCCTCCGTGGGCCTCATGCCAGTCGAACCACATCAGCCGCCGTCCTCGCCCCTTTCGCGGTCGAGTTTAGCGAGGGCGAGGGCTGCCACCACACCCGCGTGGTCTGACGGCCATAGACCGGCTGCGGTCCGGTCGTCGGGCTGGTCACCCACCAAGTATGCCTGCTTCGCCCGGAACCCGCGGCTCAGGACCAGGTCGATACGGCTCGTGACCCGTGACGTGGCGTTGCCGAGGTTCACGTCCTGGCAGCAGGTCAACCCGGCCGTGGCTGGATGCAGAGTGGCCCATGCGTCGTCCAGTGGCAGACCAGCAAGGTAAGCGTAGGTGGGGGTGAGGGACGTGGTGCTGCCCGGGGCGCCGCTGTTGAAGTCGCCGATGAGGACGAGCGGGAGTTTAGTCGCGCCTGGCCCCGCGATCAGCTCCTGCGCTTGCGCCAGCTGGATCGCCGGGTCGTACGGTTCGAGGTGTGTGCTCACGACGCGCATGTTCTTTCCACGGACCTTCACGTCGACGGACACCCACCCGCGGTAGAGCGATATCGTCCCGAGCAGCGTCGTGTGGGCGGCGTACCGGCTGCCCGAGGACGCGGTCACCTGCAAATCGGCGACGCTCAGGTCGGTGCGGGCAAGCAGTACTTCACGGTCAGTGATGTGGACGTAGAGGCCAGACCCCGCATAAGCAGCTGGCAGGGTTGGCATCGTCACGTCGAAGTCATCAACTGCGGCCACTGGCGCGTAGTGCAGTCCACGGGTTCCGAGCGCACTCAACAGGATATCCAGGTAGTCGAGGCGTGGCCCGGGCAGCCCGGTTACCTGGACAACCGTGCGGATAAGGCTCACTTCTTGCAGCCCGATGATATCCGGCTGTGCCTCGGCGACTTCGTCCGCCAGGGCCTCTGCCCGTTCGCTAAACCTGCTGGCCAAGACCTGCTGCCAGGAAGTTTCGACTGCGGTGAGAACCTGAAATGTGGTCGGTGGGGTTGGCAGACTCATGATGCTTTCGTAGTCGGTGCCGACGAAGAGGTTGCGGGTCATAACCACAATCTCCCGGTTGCCGTTGTCACCATGGTGTCCGTCGCCGGAAGCGCCGGTGGTGGCGGCCGGGAGCACACCGGCGAAGATCGCGGTGCTCACGACGAACGCGAACAGGAGAAGGTAGCGCATTGGGATAGGCCTCCAGTCAGATGGTGGCCGGAGGCTAGTCCAAATCGCGTGCGCGTTTCATCGGGGTGACCCTGTATCTGCTGCCGGTGTGGCGACGTGGGGGTAACTATGCAGACGGACCGGCGATGCCTCGTCGCATCGCAAACGCGGCAGCTTCTACTCGGCCGTGCACGCCGATTTTCGCGTAGATGTTGGCCACGTGGCGCTCCACCGTCTTGACGCTGAGGACAAGATCCTCCGCGACTTCGTGGTTCGAACGCCCCGCGGCAAGCAGAGCAAGGACCTCGGCCTCGCGGGCCGTCAGACCAGCGGGCAGTGCGGGAGCCGCCACGGGCAGGAATTCGAACGACTCGCAGAGTGCGCGCGCCCTGGCCCCGAGCGGCCGCATGCCGAGCCGCTGCGCGGTAGCGAGCGAACTGACGGCCAGCGCGCGAGCTCGCTCGCGAGTCTCGCCGGCGGGGGCCAGGAGCGCGGCCAGCCCCAGTTGAGATGTCGCCAGCCACGAGGGCGCCCCCATCCGCTCCGCTTTCGCCAGCGCTTCCAGGAAGTGCGCCTCTGCTTCTGCTGTGCGGCCCAACTTGCCCGCCAGCAGCCCCAGGTAATATGAGGCCGGCCCAAAGCTCGTATGCCCCAACACCGGGCAAAGGTGACCAAACGGGCGAATCGCGTCGTAGAGGGCTGCGGCCTGCTCCTCTGTGCCGATCCTGGCGACCGCCTCTGCGACGATGCAGCGGCTGGCAAGACCGGTGTGGTCGGCTGGCGCGCCCGCGAAATTGTCTCGGGCGAGTATGTCCAGGCATTCCCGGGCCTCACCCGGGCATCCAAGGTCGGTGAGCAGCGCGGGAAGGAGGCACGCGGCCGCAGGCAGGTACACCCCGAGGAGGCGGAGGCGGTCTTCTGCGTCAGCCCGCAACGGCTCGCCCGTCTCGTGGAACAGCATAAACGACGACACCTCCGCAAAAAGGCGCGTATCGTTGTGACCCCGTCCGTCGTACGTCAGCAGCTCGGTGGCAAGCGCACCAGCTTCCTGAAACCTCGCCTGGAGACCGGCCACCATCAGGCGGTAGGCCACATTGAGGCTCCGGTAGTACGGCCCGCGAAACGCCTCGGCCAGGCGGCCGTGCTCAGCGATGGCGGCATTGAGCGACTGCACGTCACTCATTTCCTCGAGGGCAAGGATGCGGACATGGAGTCCCTTGAGCGCCACTTCCTGGCTCCCGGTGCGTTCCGCGATCCCGAGGATCTCCTCCGCCATGGCCAGGCGTTCGCCGAGAGTCTCGGGCCGCCAGATCACGTAGCGAAGGGCGAAGAGTGCGTCACCCAGAACTGCGGCGTCGCCCGCGCGCCGGGCGATGGTGACAGCCCTCTGCGCGGTTCGTTCCGCTTCGGCCCGGGTCTCGCTGGCGACGGTCAACTGCATGGCAAGGTGCGCCAGGAGAGCCGCCTGCAGCCTGTCGTCCCTTTCCGCCAGTCCCGCCAGGGCGGCGCGGTACGTGTCTACGGCCTCGCGGTCGAGGGCGCCTATGACCTGCAACTCGGTGGCGCCGGTCAGGGCGGCGCGTGCAAACTCGCGGGGCAAGCCGTGGCTTCGAGCGAGCGCCAGGGCCGCCGCCCGGCTCTTAGCGGCCAGCGCCCTCTCTCCAGCCGCATACCATGCTCTGGCGTGCGCGAGCAGTACCTCGAACCGCGTCTCCGGCGGTAGCGCGGGCGTTCGCTCGAGAATCTGGAGCGCGAGGCCGTAGAAGCGTGCTGCCTCTTCGTAAGCGCAACGGTCCATCGCGTGGTCGGCAGCACGAACACCCCACTCCAGAACGCGGGCGCCATCACCCAGCGGGGCGGCCTGGAAGTGGTGGTGCGCAATCGCGGCGAGACGCTCGCCGTCAGGCGCCGGATACACCGCCTCGAGCGCCTCCGCCGCGCCGCGGTGGAGCTTCGCGCGCCCTGCCGGCCCAAGTGCTTCGTAGAGTGATTCCCGGAACAGGGCATGGAGGAAGGTGAAGCGGCCGATTGCGCCCGGCATGGCCACGACGAGGCGCTGGTCCACTGCTTCTCCAAGCAGCGTCAGCACCCTTGCAGGTGCCAACCCCGTCATCTGTTCGACGGTGACAGTGTCGAACTCCCGGCCCAGCACCGAAGCGGCGTCGAGCAGGCCGCGACACTCATTGGAGAGCTTCCCCATCCGCACGAGGATGGTCTGACGCACCGTCTGCGGGACGGCCAGGGGCGTGGCACTGCCCCCGTCGCCCCGCGCCCCGGTGCCTGCCGGGAGCGAGAACCGCACGAGTTCGGTGGCAAAGAAGGGATTCCCTTCCGAGTCGGCATGGACCCGGGCGACGAGCTCCGGCTCCGGCTCGGAGCCGGTGACCGCCGCCATGAACGCTCCAACCTCGGCGGCCGTGAGACCGGCGAGCGGCAACTCGAATACTTCGGGCGTCCGGGCAAGTGCCAGGAGTGGCTCACTGGCAGGATCCCAGGCGGTCACGTCGGTATCGCGGAAGGTGCCAACGACGAGCAGGCGGGAACGCGACAGGCTGGAAGCGAGAAACCGCAGGAGCAGAACTGACGGCAGGTCGGCCCGGTGCAGGTCGTCAAGAATGAGGACCATCGGCCGACGCTGGGCGAGATGGACGAGAAAGCAGGTTAAACCGTCGAAGAGGCGAAACCGCGACTCCTGGGTGCCGACCGCGCCGTCGCTGCGCGGCTCGGCGCCAGGGACCGCATCGGGGACCAGGACGGCAACGGCTTCGGCGCCTGGCGACGACGCGATCGATGGAGCGCTGGTCGCGGCGCAGATCGAGCGGAGGACTTGCACCCACGGCCAGAACGGCGAGGCGCCTTCGCCCTCCCAGCAACGTCCCCAGTGCACCTCTGCCCCAGCCGCGCGCGCAAGTCGTTCGAATTCGAGTGCGGTCCGCGTCTTGCCGATCCCGGCTTCGCCGATGAGAAGGGCAAGTCCGCCGGCGCCCGCAATCGCCCGGGCGAGCGCGCCGGTCAAAAAGGCTAGCTCTCGCTCGCGACCAACAAACGCCTCGGGCGCGCCTGGATTTCGCGCGGGCGAGCGGCGAGAACGGACGCCGGGTCCGCCGCCACGGTCCGAATCGCCGTCAGCATCAGGCGTTCCAGGCGGCCTCGGCATCAGTGTCCGCCTCCTGCGCGCATACTACGCCCGGTCAGGCCGAGCGACTGCGGGCGCTGAACGCTTGAGCCACGACTCTGCGTGCACAACGCCCTCGACCGGCTCCCCAATGGCCCCCACAAGCTCGTCATCGAGGACTTCAGCCAGCGCGTGCCCACCACAGTGGTGATCGAAACTGGCATCACCCCGGCGATTGAGATCCCAAGGGGACACCATGCCCCGATCGTGGAGGGGCTCTCAGTCCAGCGCCGGTATGTTCTCGTAGTAGGGGATCACGATGTCCGCCGGGTTCTCGGGCGCACCGACCATACGTTCCATCAGGGGATGGACCACGTCGGGCGCTATCTCGAGGTTCACGACCGACGCAACGCCCGCGTCGAGCGAGCGCTGGATGGCCGGTCCGATCTGCTCGAAGTTCCCGACACGTTCGCCGTAACCGCCGAAGGCGATCGCGACCCGGTCGTAGTCGGTATCCCTGAGGGTGCACACCACCCCCTTCCCCGGACCGAAGATCCCCTCCTGGCCGTGCTGCGACATACCCCAGATCATGTTGTTGTAGACGACCGTCACGATGGGCAGGTTGTGCCGAACCATCGTGTCGAGCTCCTGGAGATGGAACCCGAACGCACCGTCGCCGACGACCTGGACGACCCGGCGCTCGGGGTGAGCGACCTGGGCGCCGATGGCAAAGCCTGTGCCCACCCCGAGCGCCCCGAGGTACCCGTTCGTGAGCACACCGCCGGGGAGCGTCGAGCGGTAGAACTGGCTGGCCCAGACCCCGCACTCGCCCCCGTCCGAGGTGATGACCGCATCGGGCCCCACCGCGTCGAAGATTGCCTTCGAGGCGTGGAAGGGGTGGATCCGGCCGCTCGCGGCCTTTGCCGGAAGCGCCGCGAAGGGCGTCTCCGTCAGGGCCATCGCGTCCCGGGCCCTGGCGGCCCAGTCGCTCCAGTCGGGCCACTGGCCGTCGTCGGCAAGGAACGCCTGGAGCGTTTCCCTGCAGCCCGCCGCGATGGACACGTCGACCGGGAGGACGCGGCCGATCTCCGCCGGGTCAACGTCGACCTGGATGATCTTCGCGCCCCGCGGAATGAGGCCACCGCCGCGCCCGCCCGTGTACATGCCCTGGCGAGCCCCGAGAAGCACCACGACGTCCGGGCCGTTGCCCAGGGCGGTGAGCACGCCGAGCGCACCGCTCCCCCGGAGGTTCGAAGGATGGCCTGCGGGGAGCATGCCGTGCGCCTTCCCCGTGGTGAACACGGGAATCCCGCACCTGTCCGCGAGACTCCGAATCTCGGCCGCACACGAGGGAAAAAGCGTGCCGCCGCCGACGATCAACGCCGGCCGTACTGCTTGCCGGAGCACGTCGAGCGCCTGCCGAAGGAGGCCCGGTGCAGGCGCGGGCCGCTCCACACTGAACAGCGTCGCCCGGGTCGCAAGCCGCTCGTCGACGGGCAGAAAGGCGACGTCGATGGGCACGTCGAGGAGCACCGGGCCTGGCCGCCCCGCATAGGCCTTGCGCATCGAGAGTGCCACGAGGTCCGGGATGCGCTCGGGGTTCGTCACGCGATGGCCCCACTTCGTAACCGGACCCGCCGCCGTCACCTGGTCGAATCCGCCCTGCAGGACATTCCACTCAGCCTCCCGCAGCGGGGGAGAGCTCGTGATGTACAGGACGGGCACCGAGTCCAGGTAGGCGTTCGCGATCGATGTGTAGGCGTTCGTAAACCCGGGCCCCGCCGTGATCGCACAGACGCCGATGCGGCCGGTCGTGCGGGCATAGGCCTCTGCAGCGTGGCCGGCGGTCGTCTCGTGGCGGGTGTCGATCAGGCGGATGCCGTTGCGCTGGCAGCCCTGGAAGAACGAGTCGAGGTGGCCCCCGTGGAGGGCAAAGACATCATGGACTCCGGCCTCGACGAGCGTCCTCGCGAGCAGTTCACCGGCGTTGATCTTTCCCATGTCCATCCGTTCCTTTCAATACAGGCGCCGGCCGGGGGTGTGCCGGGTGCGTGGGGGCAAGTCGCCCAGAGCGCCCCGTCACGCACGACGCGAATCACCGGGGCCGAAAACTCGCCAGCTCCGTCTGGTGATGAGGGAGATCTACGCCGGCGCGGCTCCTGCGGGAGGGCCTGATCGGTCCAAGCGCGCGGGCCCCTGTGACCCGTTGTCATCGATGCGCGCGGCGCGGTTGCCCGGTCCGGCGCTCGTCACCACCCTGGCTGAAGCGCCACGAAGACGGTCAGAGCGAACCGTCACCAGGCGATCAAGGTGACCGCCCCAACGGCGCTCAGTGCGAGACCTGAATGCGGACCGGCTGGCCGGTCTCCCGCTCGTTGCGCTCGGCGAACGGATAGCGGCGGGCGACAGCGCTGCAAGCGCAAAGCCGCCGCGCGGTCAGCCCCACGCCATTGGTGGCATCGTGTTCGTTCGAGCGGGGATCGCGATGGTTTCCGCCCACCCTACCGATTCAGCTACCCCCTCCCTTCGGTCGCTCGTTCGTCGTCGACCTCGTAACCAGGTACGACCATGGATCGACGTTCGTGCGCCCGGCTTCACTCGCGACCAACGGCCCAGTTCTCCTGATGCCAAAGGCCCTTCTCGCCGGTGCCCCCCCTGCTACGTTCAAGGCGGGAAGGGAGGGGTTCGTTCTATGTCTCGTTACGCTAATACCCCCGGTTTGCAGGCAGGTTCACAACTCCCCGTTGCAGATTGGAGTTGCCCTCATGCGCCTCCGGGCGGGCGAGCTGGCGGCGTGCCGATCGTTTACGGCTACCCGGGACGTGAGCTGGTTGAGGCTGCCCGACGGCGTGAAGCCGTTCTTGGCGGCTGCGAAGTCGGACCAGGTGACCCCCGGTGGGAATGCCTCCTCTGCGACCACCCCTGGGCAGCCTGGCCCAGCGCCACGGAGCCGCGCCTGCCTACTCGATGAGTTCGGCGAGAAGAGCGAACCTGGCGGCACGCACGGACAGGGCGACCGGAGCCATGTGGCGCAGTCCACACCCTGGCGAGTTCGTCACACATGCTGACCTCCCGGCAAGACTCGTCCTTGGGATGGTGAAAGACCTCCAGGTCTTCGCCTTCGACCGATGAGGATCCCGCTCGGTGCGCGTGAAAAGGCCGCCCCGCCTCGCCCGGAGGTTCTCCAGATAGCGTCCGGCGTCGGGGTGGACGACTGCCTCTTCTTCGAACTCCCAGAACGGGAGCACGGTGCGCGCGTTGAGCCGCGGCCCTGTGCCCGGCTGCGGCCCTTTCGAGAGATGCGCGCGGCCCGGCCGTCCGCGAGACGGTTAGAACAGGGTCCGTGCTCGGGCATAGGCATCCTTGCCGAGCCGCGATCCCATGACGCGGCCCACGAAGTCGTCACTGGGGATGTGGATCCCGCCGAAGAGGCGGGAGATCCCGGCCTGGTCGGCTGCGTCGTAGTACGTTGCCCACTGCAGCTCGACAGTCTGCGAAGGACCCGACTCGAAGCTCAGGAAGTCATGGGCCTGGAATGTGGCCGTCCCGATGCCGCCGGGGAAGAAAGGCGAACCGGTGAACGCAGCGAGCACTTCGGCTGCGGCGCGGCTGAAGGTGCTGTGTCCGGAGGTGTAGGCAGCGAAGGCCGGGGTCACGAAGTTACTCTTCTGGTATGGCATCCAGCGGGCTCCCAGGATCCAGCCCACCCCTCCGACCTGCGTTGCCGGGTCGGCGGGTTGACCGCGCCAGGCGCGCACCGCGATCTGACCGACTTGGCCTGCCAGCCCCGCGTGCCGTTCTCCCGGCTGCGACGATCCGGGCGTCACGACCTCGACCAGACCAGAAACAATCTCGATGCCGGCTGCGTCGTAGGAGGGCATGCCCATGTCGGACGCCTGCCCCAGGCCGGTGAGATACCGGATCACGGAGATCGGACGCGAGGAATCGTACTTGCCCTTCAGCCCCCAGGCTCCAATGGCCGCGTCGTGCACGGCGCCATTGAGCGCGAGATAGAGCTTCACATCCCACTCCAGGTCGTCCGCGACCGCCTCCGCGCCCCCAAGGCGCTTCAGGGTGCGAGGATCGTCTGACACGCGGTTGGCCAGCACGTTCCAGTGGCCTGGGGGCGTCTCGGATTGCGGCCCGTCCGCCCAGTACTCGGCAAGCACGCGCGCGTAGTCCGCGCGCTTCACCACGTTCCGGGTGTACGGCTGACTCGTGACAGGGTTGAGCGCGTGGCCGCTTCCGTCGTTCGTGCCGAGCGGGTTGTTGAGTGTTGCGCCCGGCGAGATGTCGATCGTCAGGCCGTCGCTCGGATCCAGTTGGCTGCTGTAGCGGATGACTTGCGTGAACTCCGCCTTCGCCTGCGCATCCGTCTCCGTGCCCAGGCGTGGTGGCGGTCCCGGATCGAGGTAGGGCTGGGGCGGCGTGGTCTGGGGGATCGCGAAACTGCGCACCTTCGCCCAGTGCGGGCAGACAAAGGTCTGAAGCGTGCTCCCGAGGGGGATGCCGTTCTGTTGGACGAACGCCGGGAACTCGAGCGACTGCCAGCGGTTCGGGTCGACCATCGTGGTGCCCGGCTCCAGGAGGTCGAGCGGAGGGTTGACTGCCGTGTAGCCCCCGGGCGGGGCGTAGTTGCCAGCCTCGTTGGCGCCATCGGCCAGGCCCATGGTCCGGACGGTTTCGAAGATCCGGTTCCCGAGCGACGCCGGCGTCTTGCCGGAAATGGAAGCGTTCGAGGCATCGTATCCCAGCGAGGCGAAGCGCCCATCAAGCGAGGGCAGCGTGACGGGCGCACCCGGGCTCTTCTCGTAGCGGAGACGGATGAGCCGGTAGGCGGCGTAGGAAATAGCTTCGTCTCGCGCG
>Ga0315281_10001720_pt1 | contig 32428 bp, 31 predicted proteins | sample YL17G07_0_MG_FD_204540 | JGI IMG/M metagenome (GOLD analysis project Ga0315281, IMG submission 204540) | Sediment microbial communities from Yellowstone Lake, YNP, Wyoming, USA - YL17G07_0 | ecosystem: Environmental > Aquatic > Freshwater > Lake > Sediment | place: USA: Wyoming | collected...
CCCCTACCAAGTAATACTGAAATCAGACTATGGTACAAGCAGGATAATGGAGTTGCCCTCTGGAGAATTGCTGCCAAGAATATGTTGAAAAGGCATTTAAAATTTATGATTTATGATTTATGATTTATGATTTATGATTTAAAAGCATTCAAAAAAAGTTTAAATGTTTTTTAAATCTTAAATCTTAAATCTTAAATTTCTTCACTTAAAGGTTGATATGCACGAATTTGATATAGTTCAAAATCTCTTAACCCTCATCAAAAAATATGCAGAAGACCATCATGCAGAAACTGTAATATCTGTAAAAATCAAGCTTGGCAGGCTCTCAGGCGTTGAGCCATATCTGCTAAAGACTGCATTTGACACTTTTAAACAAGACACCATTGCTGCTGGAGCGCAGTTGATAATGGATGTAAGGGATGTATTAATAAAATGCAGAGAATGTAATCAGCAGTCCATTTTAGAAGAGTTTATCTTTATCTGTCCCTCATGCGGAAGTATTGATATTGAGACGATTGATGGAGAGGGAATGACATTAGAACAATTGGAGATGGAGTGAAGCGATTGACTATGCAGTTGACAGGAACTGTGCAAGGAGTTGGATTTCGTCCATTTATTTACACGTTAGCCAATAGATTAGGACTGACAGGATATGTAATAAATAATTCTTTGGGAGTTAAGATTGATGTTGAAGGAGATGACGATAAGATTAAAGACTTTGAAAAACTCATCTATTCTCAATGCCCTCCGATGGCTGATATTATTACTGCAGGGGCAATTCATGATTTGCCCCTGCTCAATTATATTGATTTTAAGATAATAGAAAGCTCATATGATGGCAGTAGAGAGGTATCTATAACGCCTGATATCTCTACCTGCTCGGATTGTTATAGAGAGTTAAATAACGTTAATGACAGGCGCTATCATTATCCATTTATAAATTGCACTAACTGCGGACCAAGGTTTTCAATTCTAAAAGACCTGCCTTATGATAGGGATAACACCACAATGAGAGTTTTTACGATGTGCAAGGCCTGTCAACAAGAATACGATGACCCGCAATCCCGCAGATTTCATGCCCAGCCAAACGCCTGCCCAGTCTGCGGCCCAGTTTTATCGTTATATGGAACAGGACTAATTTCACAAGGAGAGATGGCGTTAAAAAATGCAATAGAATATCTAAAAAAAGGCGCTATAATTTCAATTAAAGGAATAGGCGGATTTCATCTATGCTGCGATGCCTTAAATGACGCAGCAGTTAAACTGCTTAGAGTAAGAAAAAATCGCCCTCTAAAACCCTTTGCAGTGATGTTCAAAGATATTGAATCAATAAAAAAATATGCCATCCCCACTTCTGCAGATATTGCTTGTATAGAGTCAAGGCAGCGGCCTGTTGTGATAATCAAGAAAAAAAATGATACTGAATTATCGCCTTCCTTAGCCCCAAATCTAAGACAGATAGGCGTAATATTACCGTATACTCCACTGCATTATCTTCTAATTGATACTCCGTTAGTCATGACATCCGCAAATATTTCTGACCTTCCTATTATTAGTGATAATGACGAAGCGCTTTTTAAATTTTTTAGTCTAAGCGATTATATCTTGCTTCATAACAGGGATATAAAAAATCATTGTGACGACAGTGTAATAAAGGTTATAAATAAATATCCGCTTTTAATAAGGCGTTCAAGGGGGTATGCAGCTATTCCTCTAAGACTGCCTATTAAATTAAATAAGAAAATCTTAGCCCTTGGCGGACATCAAAAGAGTATTATTGCGCTTGGAATAGGTGATATTGCAGTAGCCAGTCAATATATCGGAGATCTATCAGATACACAGACTCAAGACAGGTTTAGAGAGGTTATCAATAATCTAACATCAATGTATGGGTTCATTCCTGACCTTATAATACATGACAAACATCCAGGCTATTATTCCACAAAATGGGCTTTATCTAATGACTGTCCATCAATTGGGATTCAACATCATCATGCCCATGCAATGTCCGTTATGGCGGATAATGGAGTGAATGTTGGCGATGAAATATTGACAGTAACATGGGATGGCTCAGGATATGGAGATGATGGAAATATCTGGGGGGGCGAGTTTTTATTAAGCAGCTATCATGGCTATAAGAGGCTTTATCATTTTGATTCTTTCAGATTGATAGGAGGGGAAAAGGCAGTAAAAGAACCAAAAAGAGTCGCATTATCGCTATTATTCCATATGTATGGACGAAGCGCAATGGATATGAATCTCGGATGCGTAGAGATATTTACTGATACAGAAAAGGAGATTTTATATACAGCTTGGGAAAGAGGGATTAATAGTCCACAATGCAGTTCGGCTGGGAGGATTATTGATGGAGCAGCGTCAATATTAAATATCCTGCAAGAACTCTCATATGAGGGACAGTCAGGGATGATGATGGAAGAAATGTATGATAAAAGTATAATAGGATTTTATCCATATGAGATAAGAGATGGGAAGATTCTTTGGCAGGGATTAATAAAGGCGTTGATAGAAGATAGATCTGAAATAACCGTTAGAGTAACAAGATTCATTAATACCCTTGCTCAAATAGTAATAATAATTGCGGGAGAAGTTGGTAAACCAATAGGATTGAGCGGAGGGGTATTTCAAAATAAGATATTGACAGAAAAGATCATAGAATTAGGAGACAAAAAAGGAATCCCGATATTAACGCATAAATTTGTCCCGCCAAATGACGGAGGGCTTTTTCTTGGACAGCTTATGTGCCAAAGAAAAGATTAATTGGTGGAGGCGGCGGGAATCGAACCCGCGTCCGAAAACACTACACTTTAAACTCTACATGCTTATTCTGACTACTAATCTTCAGGTTTTAAAGCGCCGTCAGACAGGCTCTCTTAAACCCTACTCCCTTGAGTCTTACACCTGATCTCAGGGTTCAAATCAGATGCCAGCCCGCATTATGACGCCTTATCCGTATCGCAGGCTTATACAGGATAGGCGTAGCAACTTTAAGCTGCTAATGCAAATTCGTCGTTTGCGTTTGTTGTTTTCCGCCTTTTATCGTGGTGACGGACCACGGCATGCACTCTAAAGATTCAAGTTCCCGTCGAATCCTAACGCCCCCTTATTAATTTTAGATTTAAGATTTATGATTTAAGATTTAAAAAAAGATTTATTTGAATGCTTTTAAATCATAAATCTTAAATCATAAATCTTAAATGCCTTTCTTAAACTCCTGCTCTATCTCTCTTTTCACTTCGCGCTCTTTTATCTGTTCTCTCTTTTCAAACTGTTTTTTACCCTTGGCTATTCCAATCTCTAACTTAATCAACTGACCCTTTAAATATACCTTCAAGGGCACTAATGTGTATCCCCTTTCTTTTGCCTTGCCTACTAATTTCCTTATCTCTTTTGCATGTAATAATAACTTCCTCGTTCTAAGTGGGTCATGATTCATGATGTTGCCATGTGAATATGGATTGATATGACAGTTTAATATATATACCTCGCCATCTTTTATCTGTACATATCCCTCTTTTAAATTCACCCTCCCCTCTCTTATAGATTTGACCTCTGTTCCAAGCAGCGCCATTCCTGCCTCTAATGTCTCTTCTATAAAATATTCATGATACGCCTTGCGATTTTGCGCATATATCTTCATTTATTATATTATAACATAAAAGATAAAAAAAGAATACACCGCAGAGATGTAGGGGTAACCCTTGTGGTTACCCTTTATCAGGGCTGACCTTTTTAATTGGGCAGGCACAAGACCTGCCCCTACGTCTCTGTGGTGAATAGTTTTTATTAAGTTAAAACTTCACATCAAAGTAGAAGAATACCGTAAGACTTCTTTATAATTTCCAGATGGATTTTTCTCTAATATTGAGGAAAACCTTCCATTATTTAGGACATCTATCGCCCTTACTAGTGATTGCTGTCTAAGGTTTTTTATAATATTCTCCTCAGGCACAGCCATAACACCATTATGTTTATCTATAAAATTACTCATCCCCTCTGTTGTAAACAAGCTGAAAAAGGTAATTCCTTTAAATATCCGCTTGAATGTTCTATAGGATAGAAAAAGCCTGCTTATAGAATTTCCAAGAAATTCATCATTTCGCCTCTGAACGTTCTTTTTAATGGTAACCGCCTGAAGCCAATATTTCTTGTGCAATAAACTATCTGCCTTTAATTCATATAAGGTATGAGCAATATTCTTTTTTTCATGAGTCAAAAATTCATGGGCGACTGTATCAGCTGCTAGATGTACAAGATAACCGTATACAAATGCCTTCTGTGAATTATTCTGAGCAGAATCTATTAAATTAAAACCAAAATCCCAGCCATGAATATTTTTATCAGGCGGGAGATATTTTTTACCAATCACTAAATCCGCTATTATATTGCCATATAAAAAATCCTCTCTATATTGCTTAATTACAGAATAAACTGCTGGAGGAAGCATGGATGAAAGCGTTAGTATCTCGTTGCCTATAAAGATATGCGTCAAGGGTCCCCATGCAAAGGCGTTTGATGGTATTAATAATATTCCAAATATTGTTATTAAAATTAACATGACCTATCTCTAAATATATGTTATATCCCATGAGGGTTAAAAGTAAATAAAATTTTCTACAATTGATAAGATGATAATAAGGAGTTGTTACCCCATCAGCTTGACAAGCGCAGCAACAATAGCAATGCCAGTTGTCATAATAGCGCCTAACTTGATAGTCATTCTTAATTCCATTTCCTTAATATCACGCGTTAATTTAATTTCAAGTTCTTTACTATTATTTGTTAATCTTACCTCAAGTTCTTTTATATCATACGTTAATTTTATTTCAAGTTCTTTATTATTATTTGTTAATCTTACCTCAAGTTCTTTTATGTCACGCGTTAATTTTGTTTCAAGCGCTTTAATGTCATTAGTTAATTTTACATCAAGCTCTTTTATATTGTTAGTTAATTTTACGTCAAGCTCTTTTATGTCCCTTTTTAAAGCTGCTTCTAATTCGGTTATTTTTACATCAAGCGCTTTAATATCGTTAGTTAATTTTACATCAAGCTCTTTTATGTCCCTTTTTAAAGCTGCTTCTAATTCGGTTATTTTTACATCAAGCGCTTTAATATCGTTAGTTAATTTTACATCAAGCTCTTTTATGTCCCTTTTTAAAGAAGTTTCTGCTTGGGCCAGTTTTACATCAAGCTCTTTTATGTCCCTTTTTAAAGAAGTTTCTGCTTGGGCCAGTTTTACATCAAGCTCTTTTATGTCCACTTTTAAGGAATTTTCAACTTGGGCCAGTTTTACATCAAGCTCTTTTATGTCCACTTTTAAGGAATTTTCAGCTTGGGCCAGTTTTACATCAAGCTCTTTTATGTCCACTTTTAAGGAATTTTCAGCTAGGGTTATTTTTACATCAAACGCTTTCAACCCAATAATTAATTTTACGTCAAGCTCTTTAATATCAAGGGTTAATTTTGTTTCAAGTTCTTTTATGTCCTTTATTAATGTAGCTTCTATTTCTTTTAAATCAATCTTTGTAGCAAGCTGTTCTGTTAGCAATGCAATAATTGTTTCTGCCTGCGCCTCTGCCTGAGCTTCAGTAAAACCTACTGATTTCAGTTTATTAGAGTATGCCAAGGTGTCAAACACTATCGGTGGTTTAGCTGTTAATGTTGTCATAAGTTAAGTATACCATGAAACCGCATAAAAAACAATGGTTAAAATGATACCTGTTCAAGTTATAGCTGGAGCAAGCATAGACTATTAGAGAAAAACCGTTTTACTTTATACTAAATCTTGAGAGCATATAATTATTTTTCTATAACTTTAACTTAATATTATTCCATTTTAAGTCCCCATGCAAATATCTTTTTGTCACCTGCGGTGGAATAAAATTTATTTTCAAGCACCTCAATACTTCGTACACTTTCTGTATGTCCATCAAGCACATTTAGTAATGTTCCTGTCTCAATATCCCATATCCTTATCTTAGTATCCCAAGAGCCTGCTATTATGAGATTGCCTAATACCTTTACAGAATAAATTCTCTTAGAACCAGTTTTTATGTCATGTATGAGCGTTTTGGCATTATAATCCCAAACCTTGATTGTATCATCCCATGAACCTGATATCAGCAATCCATTAGAAAATGTTAAGGCGCTAACATTATCCGTATGTCCAGTCAAAGTAGCAATTACATCGCCCTTATAAATATCCCATATCTTTATAGCGCAGTCTGAAGAACCAGAGATAACTTTATTATCAGCAACTATCAAAGATGTTACACTATCTTGATGTCCTGTTAAGGTTTTAATCAAAGCCCCAGTTTCAAAATTCCAAAGCTTGATGGCTGCATCGTCTGAACCACTTATAATTACATTATTATGGACAATCAAGGATGTAATCCATCCTTGATGACCTTCAAGCTTCATAGTCTGTTTACCTGTTGCAAGCTCCCAGAGCCTTATTGTCTTGTCATCTGAGCCTGTTATTATCTTTTCACCTACCACATCAATAGCATTTATTGGAGCCTCATGCCCTGAATAAGTTGCAATGTGCTTGGCAATCTTTATATCCCATAACCGTATAGTTTTATCTTCTGAGCCTGTAAAGAGCGTCTCACCCCTAATAGCGCAACATAAAACGCCTCCAGTATGTCCTGGAAATGTCTTTATAACCTTAAACTTTACAGTCTCAAGCATCTTCTTCATCTTTTTCAGCTTAGGATCATCGCTAAACTTACCGTTTGGATAGGTAGTGAGATAATTCTTACATCCTAGTGGAGTATCAGTATCTGCAAAATATAATTCCTCAATTTTGGTAGTTACATCTTTATGATACTTGCCTGCTGGATATCTTTGAAGATATTCCTTACAACCATTAATTGTATTACTATGACTAAAAAACGTCTCCTCAATCTTATCCATTGCCTCTTGAATAAACTTACCTGTAGGATACTTATCAATATAATCTTGATAATTGACAATCTCTCCTAATTCCTTTGCATTGTTCCAATAATAAACCTCTGTATACAATAAATTAAGATTTGCGTGAATAACCCTTTCATCTCCTTCATTAAGCACAATCCTGTCTTCATAATTGAAATAACTTGAGGCATCTATATTTTTTATAATTACAATCTTATGCACTCCAACAGGAATCTTCATTTCTATAGGACACGCGCCCTTTAAAGAACCATCAATATAAACAGACGCTCCTATCTGATCAGCAGATATTTTCAAGACACATGCCTCTTGCTTATAGTTTCTTAATTGCTTAAATATCACCCAGCCGCCAATTACTATAACAACAACTAATAAAATATTAAACACCTCTGATAAGTTCATACAAAAATCCTCACAATTTCATTTTAATGTTCCTTATTATATCTCAATATCTTTTTATTTGTAAAGTCTAAATATTATATAAATAAAGTATTAGTTTATTTCTCAGCCTAAAATACTGATAATCGTTGGAAAACTGACACTGTGTCAAATAAATGACAGTATTGTGGCTTTTTTGACATTAATTCTCAACAGCCAGCTTTAGCTGTCTGGCTTAGAGGGCTGAAACCCAATGTTGTATCACTTCGATGATTACTGGCATGATTATTGCTTACATACAGAGAAGGAGGTGTGTTGATGGCAAATGAATTTGAAGAAGGCGAAGAAGGGGAAGGCGAAAAAGAAGAAGGAGGGAAGGCTTCTAAGAGTAAGGTTAAAATAATAATTATTATTGCGGTAGCGGTAGTTGTCTTGAGCGCAGGCGGATTTTTGGCATTCAACTTGTTTTTAGGAGGCGGACACAAGGGAGAGAAAAAGGATAGCGCTCAGGTAAATGAGGAAAAATCCAAGCCAGATATAAAACTTCTTGGCGAGTCCTCTATGGTGAAAATGGAGCCTTTTATTGCTAACCTTACAGACAAACGCAGATATGTTAAGATTACTATGGAACTTGAGATTGTTGACAAGGCATATGAAGCAAAGGTAACAGAAAAAGTGCCTAATCTTAGAGACGCTGTAATAATACTTCTAAGCAGCAAATCATCTGATTCGCTTGGCACTATAGAAGGAAAGTTACAGTTAAAGGATGAGCTTTTAGTTAGATTAAATCAGGTAATGGATAAAGAAATGTTTAAAAATATATATTTTACTGATTTCGTGATGCAATGAATAAAGTTCTTACACAAGATGAGATTGATGCCTTACTGAGAGGGGTTCAAACTGGCGAGGTAGAGACAGAAGGCAGAGATGATGAAGATACAGAGGTTACGCCTTACGACCTAGCTGGACAGGAACGTATAGTCAGAGGCAGGATGCCTGGTCTTGAGATGGCTAATGAAAGATTCGCAAGGCTCTTTCGTAATTCTATTTCTCAGGTTATTATGAAGTTTATCGATGTAAGCGTTCATGGGGTTGAAACAGTTAAATTTAATGAATTTATGAGGGGTATTCCTCTTCCATCCAGTATTAATATATTTAAGATGGAACCTTTAAAGGGATATTCGCTCTTTGTAATTGAAGCCCCAATGGTGTTTGCCTTTATAGAGTTTTTCTTTGGGGGCAATTTTGCGCGTCACGTCAAGACTGAGGGCAGATATTTTACTCCGATTGAGCAGCGGATAGTTAAAAAGGTTGTAGATATGGCGCTGAAAGACCTGACAGAGGCATGGTCTGGCATGGCTCAGATAAGGCCTGTATATGTCAGTTCTGAAATGAACCCGCAGTTTGTGACCATTGTTACCCCTACAGAGGTAGTAATCAAGATTGAGATACATGTTGAGGTTGAGGATTTCACTGGAAAGATGTATTTTTGTATTCCATATTCTGTTGTAGAGCCTATAAAGGAAAAACTTGCGTCAGGACTTCAAGGCGATAAGGTAGCAGGGAGCAGCAGATGGGCTGAACTTATACAGGAAGCGATTGAAAACTCCTTGATTCAGATAAATGTAGAACTTGGCAGCACTCATTTAACTGTATCAAAACTCTTGAATCTGCAAATAGGCGATATTATCACGTTAGATAAAAATAGTACAGAAGATATGGTTATCACTATAGAAAATATGCCAAAGTTCAGATGTCAACCAGGAATAGTCAAGGGCGCTCAAGCTGTAAAAATAACTGGCGATGTAATTCAGACAGAATGATGCATTGGGCTGCTGATTTTAAATTATTTAAACATAATGGAGAGCGTAAATGAATACTTTAGACCCGTCTTTTGAAGAGCTTGATGGAGACAAGAAATCTGTTCCTGCAAGGGATATTAAATTTCTGTTAGACGTGCCTCTCACTGTCACTGTAGAGATTGGCAAGACCAGAATGTTAATAAACGACCTGCTTCAGCTTGGACAAGGCTCAGTAATTGAACTTAACAAGCTAGCAGGTGACCCTATGGAAATACTTGTAAATGGAAAACTTATCGCTAGAGGCGAAGTTGTTGTAGTAAATGAAAAATTCGGCATCAGACTGACTGATATTGTCAGCCCAGAAGAGAGGATAAAACAACTAAAATGATGGAAATGGTCATTAACATGACTGGGGGGTTAATTGCAGTCATAATACTGATTTTTCTGCTTGCATATATCTATAAGAAAAATCAACGCCATAGCGCAGGTATAATGAGTATCAAACAATATCTGTCGCTTGGGCCAAAGCGCGGCTTTGCAGCCTTAAAGGTAGGCAGTGAGATTATGATAGTCGGCATAACCCCAACAGATTTTAAGCTCCTAAAGACCTATGATGAGGAGGTTTTTAAGTCAATAGATTTCAAAACCCACATCAAGACAGAAACCGCTAAACAAGATGATGACCGATGAATGATGTAATAAATCAAAATAATCCAGTTGTGGCGGTCTTTTTTCTGGTAGGATTTCTGTCCCTTCTCCCTGCAATCCTCATTATGTTTACATCTTTTACGCGTATTGTAGTGGTATTGTCCTTTCTACGTCAGGCGCTTGGCGGACAGCAGATTCCTCCAAACCCTGTGATTATAGGTCTATCATTATTTATTACTCTCTTCATTATGTATCCTACAATTGATACTATTTCAAAGAATTCAATAGACCCGTATCTTGAGAAAAAGATAACCATAAAAGAGGCTCTTTCAAGGGCTGAAGACCCAGTAAAGGCATTTATGGTACGAAACACAAGGGAAAAGGATTTAGAACTTTTCTTGGGATTGGCAAAAGAACCAGTGCCAACTGAACCGATGATGATACCTTTAAAGGTAGTAGCTCCAGCATTTGCAATCAGCGAGCTAAAGACTGCGTTTGAGATAGGATTTTTGATATATCTGCCGTTTATAATCATTGACATGGTTGTAGCCAGTATTATGCTTTCAATGGGTATGATGATGGTTCCGCCTGTAATGATCTCAATGCCATTTAAATTATTATTATTTGTATTGGTAGATGGATGGAACATAATTATAGGCTCATTGGTAAGGAGTTTCCATTGACAATTGATGTAATAAGAGATATCTCAGCTGAAGTATTTAAGACCATATTATTGGTATCAGGACCAGTATTGATAGTAAGTCTGGTAGTAGGACTTGTGATAAGTTTCCTGCAGGCAATAACGCAGATACAGGAATTTACGCTAACATTTGTTCCAAAAATAATAGCGGTATTTTTGACATTATTCATAGCAATGCCATGGATAGCGAGGATAATGATTGCATTTACAACAAATCTAATCAATAATATCCCAAATTATGTGAAGTGAAAATTTAAGATTTATGATTTAAGATTTAGGATTTAAAAACATACAAGACAGGTTTTAATATTTTTTTAAATCTTAAATCTTAAATCTTAAAGGGAGATGTGAAAAGTGGATAACCTTTCATTTTTCACTAAAGGAAAGCGTGGATCAGCTATTAGGACCAGGACTTGCAGCATATGGGAAGACATTCCTTATGATATCTTTGCGCATTGGGATATTCATGTTAATGCTCCCTTTTTTTGCAAGCAAGACATTTCCAGCGCAATTTAAGATTGGCTTATTAATATCGCTTGCATTTGTGTTGACTCCGATTGTAAAGCCTGTAATAGACACTCATAACATATTGATAGTTATAGCAAAAGAGATAATACTAGGAATGCTGCTTGGACTGTGTGTAAGAACTATTTTTATGGCAGTAAACATGGCTGGGCAGTTGATGAGTTATTCAATGGGCATGTCTATGGCTACTGTGTTTGACCCTGAATATGGACAATCTGCTGAGATAGCAAGGCTGCTTGGTATTATAATAATGCTTGTGTTTTTCTCTCTTGACGCCCATCATGAGCTAATATATTTATTTGCAAAGAGTTTTGAGATTCTACCGCTTGGAGTAATAAATATTTCAACCATGCTTCCTCTTGGGATACATTTTGGAAGCTTGGTATTTATAATAGCATTAAAATTAGCTGCGCCAATAATGGTTGGCATGGCAGTTGCAAGTCTACTCTTTGGATATATGTATAAGGCAGCGCCACAAATAAATATCTTTTTTGTCAGTTATCCTGTGTATATATTTGTGGGCTTTATAATAATAATATTGAGTATGCCAGTTTTTTTTAAGTTTTTAACAATCTCAATAGAGCAAATCAGGACAGAGATGTATAAGGTCTTGGTAGCAGCAGGGGCAAAATAATGGCTGACAGCGACGAAAAAACACAAGACGCCACGCCGCGGCGGCGGCAAAAGGCTAAAGAGAAAGGTCAGATTGCTAGAAGCCGAGAACTAACATCTTTTGTTGCGTTAGGTGGTATGTTATCGGTTTTATATTTTGGCGGAACAGGATTACTGCAAAGTTTCGCGCTTATGACTAAAAAGCTGCTTGGTCTGCAATATGGAACTAATGGTTTAGAGGTTTTTAGAACTGCTTCTTCTGAGGCTCTGCTATTAATCCTTCCAATGTTTGCTGTGGCTTTTTTTCTTGCAATACTAACAAGTATAATTCAGGGCGGTTTTTTTATAAAGAATTTTGAACCAGAATTTAATAAGGTAAACCCTGCAGAAGGCATAAAAAGGATTTTCTCAAGAAACGGGTTGGTTGAATTTATCAAAAGCCTGATGAAATTTGTGATTGGAGGGCTTCTTTTTTATTATGTCATAAAAAACAGCATTGATGACTACCCAATTCTAATGACGCTTGAAATAAATCAGATAGTCACAAAGGCGGGTGATATGATAATCCGCTCATTATTTTATTCATTTTTGGTATTTTTTGTAATAGCCTTTATAGGATACCTACTTGATGTATGGCGCTTTGAGCAGTCTATAAAGATGTCGCTGCAAGAGATAAAGGAAGAAACAAAGGAAAGTGAGGGAGACCCTGCTGTAAAATCAAGGATACGTATGATTCAGCGCGAGATGTCCAAAAAGCGTATGATGCAGCAAGTCCCTCAAGCGACTGTTATAATAACAAACCCAACTCATCTTGCGGTTGCATTAAAATATCAAGACAAGGTTATGCACGCTCCTCAAATAATAGCAAAGGGAGCTGACCATATAGCTGAAAAAATTCGAGAGATTGCGCGAGAGCATAATATACCAATAGTTGAAGACAAACCGCTTGCAAGGATTTTATTCAAGCTTGATATCAAAGACTTTGTGCCATCAGACCTATATAAGGCAGTTGCGAAGATTCTAGCTCATGTTTACAAGATCAAGGGGAAATTATGATAGGCAAGTTATTAAAACAATTAAAAAAGAGATCAGATTTATTAGTCTCTATAATACTTATTTTAATAATAGCGGTAATGCTTATACCGCTTCCTCCATTCATACTAGATCTGTTACTATCAATGTCAATTGCCATAAGCGTAGTTATAATGATAACTGCAGTTTATGTCAAAAAACCTCTTGATTTTTCAGTCTTTCCATCTTTGCTCCTTATTACAACATTATATCGTCTATCCCTAAATATTGCTTCCACTAAGTTAATCCTCCTGCATGGTCATGAGGGCGTGGATTCAGTGGGTAATGTAATAAAATCATTTGGTAATTTTGTTATTGGCGGCAATTATGCAGTTGGATTGATTGTATTTTTGATACTTGTATTGGTCAATTTTGTAGTTATCACACGAGGTTCTGGCAGGATAGCTGAAGTTGCCGCAAGGTTTACTCTTGATGCAATGCCTGGCAAACAAATGGCTATTGACGCAGACCTTAACGCTGGATTAATAGATGAGGCAGAGGCAAGAAAACGGCGCGACCAGATACGACAGGAAGCAGATTTTTATGGAGCAATGGATGGCGCAAGCAAATTTGTTCGAGGCGATGCCATTGCTGGTCTTATAATAACCGCAGTTAATATATTCGCAGGATTGTTGATAGGGATTTTACAGCAAGATATGCCGATTATGGAGGCAGGTATGACCTATACCGTGCTGACAGTTGGCGATGGAATTGTCACTCAAATACCTGCCCTGCTTATTTCAACGGCTGCTGGTATAGTTGTCAGTAGGGCTGGCAAGGAAGGAGATATTGGATCAGAGATTTCAAGCCAGATGTTTGTCGATCCAAAGGCTTTATTTACTGCTTCTGGGATTTTATTTTTATTTGGAGTTGTGCCAGGACTTCCACATATACCATTTTTCTTTATTTCAGCTATGGCTGGAGGGCTTGCATATGTGCTTTCAAGGGTTGAAGATGAGGTCATAGCCCCTGACTTAACCCAAGAACTCAAACATGACGAGCCGACAATGGAGTCCCTTGTAGAGCTTGATCCGCTGACTCTTGAGATTGGCTATGGTTTAATACCGCTTGTTGAGGGCGACAAGGCAGAGCTTTTGAATAAGGTAAAGGCAATGAGGAGACAGCTTGCAAAGGAGCTTGGATTTATAGTTCCATCTATTCATATTAAGGATAATCTACAGTTAAGACCACACGAATATTCATTTCTAATCAGGGGGGTTGAAGAGGCTAAAAATGAAGTAATGTTAGGTTACTGGCTTGCGGTTGCCTCTGAGGGCGTGGCTGATATAGAAGGTATTCCTGCAAGAGAGCCTGCATTTGGGCTTCCAGCTTATTGGATAGAAGAGAGTAATATTGAGATAACAAAACAGGCAGGTTATATGGTGGTTGACCCGTCAACTGTAATCACAACGCATATAACTGAAATAATTAGAAATCAGAGTTGGGAGATACTCTCAAGGACAGAGGTGCAAAGTATACTTAATAATGTTACAAAGGCATATCCAAAGATTGTGGATGAGCTTATACCGGGTATGATGACGCTTGGCGGTATTCAGAGGGTCTTACAGAATTTACTTAAAGAGAGAGTACCAATAAATGACATAGTAACAATACTTGAGACTCTGCTGGATTATGCTGCAACTGTCAAGGATTTTGATATGCTGACAGAATATGTAAGACAGGCTCTCTCAAGATATATAACAAGGCAATACATGCTTCAAGACGGGGGCATACATGTGATAACGCTTGATTCAAAGATAGAAGGCGTATTTGCAAATGCAGCAAGGACAGGCGAGGCTGTCAGCCCTGATATTATAAATCGACTGATAAGCGGAATAGAGAAGGTTATGCGCTCAGAAGGTTTTGTGTCAATGCAGCCCATAATCCTTTGTTCATCACATATCAGAAGACATTTAAGGCGGATAATCGAGAAATTCCTGCCGTCAGTAGTAGTGCTGTCTAATACGGAGATAACATCATCAGCTAAACTATTCGCAGTTGGAACAGTGACGTATGAAGAATGATGACATATGGGCGCAGTGCCTGTGTACTTATGTTAAACAAACAAGGGGCGAGCATCGCGCCCCTACATATTACTTAGTGATTAAGGATTTATGAAGATCAAACGATTTAGAGCTAAGACATTTGCAGAGGCATTAAAGCTGGTTAAAAAAGAACTCAGCGAAGATGCCATTATTCTGTCCTCTGATGAGATAAAGGGCAAAAACCCTTATGTAGAGGTAACTGCAGCGGTTGATTATGAAATAGATCAGATTATTGCAGAAAATCTGGTTGAAGATTCCTTTGATGATGAAATTCCAGAAAAAAAACCTGATAATGAATTTATAATCGTTGAACAACCAGTAAAACCAGAACTAAAGACACTAATAGAACGCATAGAAGTAAAATCAAAAAACATGCATCCAGCACCCCTAGCGCCTCAAGCGCAATATTCAGAGGCAGATATAAAAAATATTGCAAACATTATAGCCACTGACCTTAAAACACATACAACAGGGATACAAAATGATATAGAAAGTTTACGTGATTCAATAGAAGATATGAGAAATTTGGGATATGAGGTATCGTTGTCTCCAAAAAAGAAAAAGATGCTTCATTTTCTGATAGAAAGGTCAATAAAAGAGGAATATGCCCTTAGATTATGTGAGAGAGCAAGGGATATATCTGAACTTCATGGCTTGATAATTGCAGACCTCAAGGTAAAGCCCCATGAAAAGCGCTCTGAAGCTGCAAGCAAAAAGGCAATAATGCTTGTTGGTCCAACTGGAGTTGGCAAGACGACAACCATAGCCAAACTTGCAGCTATTTCTATAAAAAACAATCAGAAGGCAGCTATTATTAATTATGATTCATATAGAATTGGGGCAGTTGAGCAGTCTAGAATATATTCAAGGATAATGGGCATTCCACTGTCAGTAGCCACAAATGCTGATGAACTGACGCAGGGGCTTGTAAAATTTTCAAAGGATAGAGACATTATATTTATAGATACTGCTGGAAAAAATCCAAAGGATGAAGCCAGTTTAGATGATTTGATAAAGATATGCAATTCTCAAGCGCCAGATATGCAGATAGAGGTTCATTTGATAATGAGCGCAAACAGTGATGATAGATTCATCTCAGATGCTTATAAACATTATAAGAGGCTGCCTATTAATTATCTGGGATTTACAAAGATTGATGAGGCAGTTAGATTCGGGTCTCTATATAATTTATCATTAACTTATCAAAAACCTATTGCATATATTACTACAGGTCAAAACGTGCCTGGCGATATAGAGTTTGCAGACATTGACAGGCTTACAGACCTAATATTAAAAAAGGAGCATTATGACAGTTGAACAAAGGCAGAAATTCATCCAAAATATCAAAAACCGATTGCATGATGTTAATAAAGGAGCGTTATGAATGATTCTGATATGCCGACAGCTAAACGAAGGGAGAAATTCGTAAAAACCATCGCAGTTGCAAGTGGAAAAGGCGGTGTTGGAAAATCAAATGTAGTTGCAAACCTTGCCATAGCCCTTAGCAAGTTGAAGAATAAGGTATTGGTGTTTGACGCCGATTTGGGGCTGCATAATATAGATATATTACTAAATTTAAAGCGCAAATACGATATTTCTCATGTACTTCTAGGAGACTATACATTAAAGGAAATACTTATTGACGGCCCAGAAGGGATAATGATATTGCCCGCAAGCGAAGGTGTGCAAGAGATGACCACCCTTGATGAGTTTCAGAAATTAAACTTGATTGAGGCTTTTGATGATTTTGAAAATGACGTTGATATATTGCTGATAGACACAGCAGCAGGCATATCAGATAACGTGGCATTTTTTTGTATAGCTGCGCAGCAGATAATTATTGTATGTTCGCCTGAACCAACATCCATAATGGATGCGTATGGGCTGATAAAGGTGCTTTCTTCAAATTATCAAGAAATGAAGTTTCAGGTGCTTGTAAATTCTGCAAAAAATGAGACTCATGCAATGAATGTCTTTAAGAATCTTTCTAAGGTAACATGGAGTTTTTTAAGTATTTCGTTAGATTATCTTGGGTATCTGCCATTTGATGAGGCGGTTAGAAAGGCGGTAATGATACAAAAACCATTTGTCTTATCATTTCCAGAGTCAAAGGCTGCTGAAAAGATTAATGAACTGGCAAAGATTATAGATTCGCAAAATGTAATCAATTTAAAGGGCGGGATACAAATATTTATTAGAAAACTGCTCAATGCTGGTCAAAAAGTGCCTTCATAGGATAAATTCCTATGGGTATATCTAATAAATTATAAACTGGTGAAAAATATGATTGCTCAAAAAGCTTATAGTAATACGATAGGGATAGAAGATACGGTAAAGGATATGCTTCCATTCATCAAATATAATGCCTTTCGTTTGATGAACCGCCTGCCGCCACTTTTGACTGTAGATGATTTAATCAGTGTCGGCATAATGGGATTACTGGATGCAATGAGGAGTTTTGATTCAACAAAGGCATCGCTTAAAACATTTGCAGAATTCAGGATAAAAGGCGCAATGCTTGATGAGCTAAGGAATTTTGATGAAGTGCCAAGGTCATTAAAGAAAAAGGTAAAGGCTATAAAACAAGCATATGCAAAGTTAGAAGCAGAAAAAGGTTCTTCCCCAGAAGATGAAGAAGTTGCAGAGGCGGCAGGTATAACTTTAGATGAATATTACAAAACCCTTCAAGGTTCATACGGAGCGATTACACTGAGATTTGAAGACTTTGGGGCTAACCTTCCAGATGGTGAAAGCATGAATATAGAGGACACTATACCAGATACAAAGGCAGTAGACCCTCTTGCAAGCGTTGTTGAGAATTCAAGGAGAAAGATTCTGGCAAAGTTGATAGACGAGCTTCCCAAGAAGGAAAAACTTGTGCTTTCGTTATACTATTGGGAGGGGCTGACGATGAAGGAAATAGGGCTTGTACTGGATATTACAGAGGGAAGGGTCTGTCAACTGCATAGTAAGGCGGTTATTAAATTGAAGATTAAATTAGGGGATGATAGGTTGTAGGTTAATGTGTTATATAAAGAGTATTACGTCAAAGAGTATTTACGAAAAAACTCTGAAACTTCAGCCTTGCCTGCATTTCCAACCGCAACTGAACGAACTATTGCCTCAAAACTGTCTTCAGGAGCATTAATATCAATATTATTTAACAACAAAAAAACTATAGCAGCCGCTGCTCCTGTTCGTTTATTTCCATCTATAAAGGCATGATTTTTTACAATATGAAATAGATATGCGCTTGCCATATCAAATATACTTTCATGAAGGTATTGCCCTCCATATGTTGCTTGAGGCGTAGCTACTGCTGACTGTAAAAGACCCGCCTCACGTATGCCTTGAATGCCGCCATAACGTTTTATCTGATCTTCATGAATCCTGATAACATCTGCAAGACCAAGAAAATTTGGTTCCATTTTAGTCTGCAAGATTTTTCAATGCCCGTCCAAATTTCTGATTAGTTTTTAATAGCGCATCCTCAAAAGCAATATTTCTATCTGTATTCCTTTCAGGCGTTACTATAAGCGCCTCTCCATCGGTTATAATGTTTAATGGTGTTTTATCGTCAATATTTAAAATATCTAACACGCCTTTTTCTATAACTAAAGCGAAACTATCTCCGTGTTTGGTAAGTGTTTTAGTCAAGGCAACCTCCTTTTTATTTTATATATATTTTAACACCAAAACAAGTTTATGTCAACTGGCGATCAAATGTTATTATTTTTATATTTATAAAATTGAATTTTTATAGTATAATTAATCATGAACTATGAACCGCCAAAGACTATTTGGAAAGTAGATAATATCTTAAAGTTTAATGAACCACTTAATGAAGTGGACCTAAGATATGTGTCCACAGAAAAAGGAAGAGGCGAGAGTTATCTGAAAAGATTTTATAAAGAGTTAAAGATAGACCCGACTGATTATACCCTTTTAGAAGAACCAGAAAATACATATACCATATTTTGCGGCCATAGGGGATGCGGAAAGTCTACAGAACTCAAGAGATTTAGCTCAACACTCAACCAAAAAGACCTTTTTTTCGTAGTATTCCTTGATGCAGTTACTGACCTTGACACTAATAATCTTCAATATGCAGACGTGCTTATGGGGCTTGCAGAAAAACTCTTTAAACGACTGGGTGATGAAGGTATTGAAATAAATCAGGTCTTTTTGAAAAATCTTGAGAATTGGTTTTTTGAAAAAACTGCAACGAATGCAAAGACCAAAGAATTTGCCCTTGAAGTAAAAGCAGGGCTTAAGGCTAAATATGGAATACCTTTTTTTGCAGAGATTTTTGCAAATATCACAAATGCCTTTAAAATTAACACTTCATACAAAGAGGAATTACGGAGTGTTATAAAAGATTCCTTTTCACTATTTGCTGGCTATTTCAATCAACTAATTGAAACCGCAGAGATTGAAATCAAGGCAAAAGGAAAGGGTAAAAAGATACTTTTTATAGTAGATGGCACAGATAGGCTTAACAGTGAAGATAGTCTTAGATTTTTTATTGAAGATTGTAATCAGTTGCAGCTTATTAAATCTAATTTTATCTATTGCGCCCCTATCCATCTTCTTAGTAAGGACAATCAAGTACGACAATTTTTTAACGTCTTTACACTTCCGATGATCAAGATTATAAATAAGGATAATGTTACTCCATTTAATGATGGGATTGATGTCCTTAAAGATATGATTTATAAAAGGGCGGATATAAGTCTTTTTGATTCTGAGCAAACGGTAGAATATCTGGTAAAACACTCTGGGGGCTGTCCAAGAGAGCTTCTAAAACTCCTGCATTTCACCTTTTTGAATACAGAAACAGAGATTTTTGACATGGAATCTGCTAAGCTAGCTGTACTTGACCTTGCAACTGATTATAGGAGATTTCTTACATCAGAGGATTATAAACTCCTATATGATTCTGATACGTTAAGTGATATTGATGTTTCTTCACCAAGGATAAATTTTTTACTGATAAATCTTGCCCTATTAGAGTATAACAAGCTTTTTAGAAGAAGCCATCCAGTTATAAGAACCCTTGACAGTTATAAAAAACATATTCCTAAACAGCCATGACAGATAGCGAGACCTACCATAAAACCCTAAATAAGTTTGAGAAAGAGACAGATGCAATCGGCGTAAATCCTGAGCATAGAGATGATTTTACCGCTCTGAATCGAGCATTGCTAAGCACGTCTGGTTTTCAGATGATCTTTATGGAGTTTAATGATCACCCTTACAGAGGGGAATTAATTGATCTAATAAATAGCACACATGATAATTCTACTGTCTTAGAGATTACAATGGATGAATATAAGACTATTGATGATTTTTTTGACAAGGTTTGCAAGTTAAGTGAAATCTATAAAATAATTCATGTGACCAATCTTGAAACTTGGATATTTGCAGATGATAAAGGATATATCATCACTGGGTTTAATTACAGAAGAGAGGCATTTCCAGAAAAATGTAAGGCAACTCTATTAATGTGGATGACGGAGTCGGATATTAGAAGGTTTGCAACTGAGGCGCCAGATATGTGGGCATGGAGGTCTGCTGTCTTTTCCTTTGATATAGTGAAGGAGAGACCTAAGTTTGAACCTTCCAAAGAATATAGCTTTTTGGATAACCTGCCTGTAAAGGATAGGGTTAAACGCTTAAATGAGATATTAGTTTTTCTAAAGAATCCACCGTCCAATTTAACGCCATCACTAAAAACCTCGCTTCTTTTTGAGATTGGGGATATTTATAGAAGTCTTGATATGTATAATGAGGCAAATGAATATTATAATAAATGTCTTAAAATACATGAAGATATAGGCGATAGGAATGGTATCGCAAAATCTCTTAATAGTATCGGCTTGATTTTACGAGTCAAAGGTAGGTTGGATGAGGCTTTAAATATGTTTGAAAAAAACCTGAAAATATTAGAAGATATAGGCGATAAGAATGGCATTTCAGTCTCTCTTAATAATATTGGCTTAATTTTACAAAACAAAGGCAAGCTGGATGAGGCTTTAAGTAAATATCAACAAAGTCTGGAAATAGCTGAAGAAATAAAAGACAGGAAAGGATTTGCAATTTCCCTTAATAATATTGGCTTTATCTTACAAGACAGAGGCAAGTTGGATGAAGCTTTGAATAAATATCAACAAAGTCTGAAAATACAACAAGAGATAGACAATAGGCAGGACATTGCAGTCTCTCTTAACAATATTGGTAGAATTTTACATGAAAAAGGCATGTTGGATGAGGCTTTGAATCAATATGAACAATGCCTGAAAATACGTGAAGAAATTGGAGATAAACAGGGTATAGCAACCACTCTTAACAATATCGGCAATATTTTAAGAGACAAAGGCAAGTTAAACGATGCTTTAGATAAATATGAACATAGCCTGAAAATACGTGAAGGAATAGGCGATAAAGATAGTATAGCAAATTCATTTAATAATATTGGAGGAATTTACTATTATAAAAAAGATTATATTAATTCACTTAAATATTTTTTGAGATCAAGCGAGATACAAATAGACATGGGAACAAAAAGGGACGAAACGGTTAATTCAATAAAAACCATTAAACCAAAACTCGAACCTGACCAATTCAACAAAATAATAAAAACCTTCGGTATAGGATTTAAGTCAAAACTTGAAAAATACATTGGTGAACCAATCTTCACAAAACCACAGCCGCCCTCCCCTAAAAAACCTCAAAGAAACGAACCCTGCCCATGTGGAAGCGGAAAGAAGTATAAAAAATGTCACGGCGCCTAAGAGTTATTTGATAGATTAATTTAAATCTGAACCGTTCACAAGCTAATAATCCTAAGACTGAGATTAAGACCAAATTTATTTGTAGCGCTATTAGGTTCCTGAACCCTTGCTATAGGGTAGCCATTAAAGGTCATAGTCCCTATATTACTTAGATTAATAGAAGAAATTTCATACCATGGTGTAAATAAAAGTGAAACATCCCCATGTAATAAAATAACAATATTGGCTTTTATATTTCCGCCTGAAGTACCGCCAACATTTAAATCAACATCATTTAATCCATGATTAATTTCCGAAAAATATGCTGTTACCCCTCCACTAAACATATATCGCGCAGATGCATCAATAGACAATTTAAAATTCCCATTCTTAATAAAATTTATAACGACTCCTAATGGAAAATAGTATAATGAATAGGTTTCACTATAATCTCCAGGCGCATTAGAAGTTTTACGATTCCAATAAGTATAACCAAACCCTGTATATAGTATAATATATTTATATGCGTCAAGACAATAACCAATATCTCCTTCAACATCTATAAATGTATTAGGATGAGTAAATGAAATCGGTGACCCTCCCCATGTTTTGCCATCATATTTTAATGAACCTATAGATATATCTGATGAAACTCGAACAAATAAATCTGAGTCTGACGGTTGATAATTAGAAGAGACGCAATACCTGGAAGAATTCCTTTCTCTGAATCTAAAGTAGCTCCGCTTTTAGTTTCTTTATAGTCATAATTAGAGAATATTAGGCTTAAGTCTATGAAATTACTACTCTCATCCGCTCCTGAAGCAGTACAAATAGATATTACAAATAATAACAATAATGTTAAAACAAAGAAAAAAACTTGTTTTTTCAATTTTCACATCCTATATATTTGACTAAATATAAATTTCTCATTAAATTCAAAAGAATTTAATGCCGAAGGGGGGACTCGAACCCCCACGGATTACTCCACACGCCCCTCAAGCGTGCGTGTCTACCAAATTCCACCACTTCGGCAATGCTTAAACAGGGGAGTATTGCAATAGCCCCTAAGAATACAACACACTATGTTATCATACAATTTTCAATAGTGTCAATTTATTTACCAGCAATTGCCCCGCTATGATAAATAAAATCTGCAACTACTGGAGTCCCCGCTTTAACGGTTATCTTTTTCTCCATAGCGCCCAATCCCTCATGCCATATCTTTAATGTATAACTGCCTGATGGTATATCAGTAATTGAAAAGGCGCCAGAGGCATTTGAAACTGAGGCATATGGATGGTCAAATACAAATACATAACCCCTCATAAAAGTATGCGTATTTGACATTATGGTTATATAACTTCTCTCAGGAGAGATATTATAATAAGGCGCAATAGCATGTTTCAGTTCCATTTCAGACTTTGGCAATGCTACATTTATAATAGTTGCTCCATTTTTTAGAGGTCTTGATGACAATTCCTTCTGAAAGTTCAGCCCTAATTTCAACTGAAGAGTATGAAGAATTGTATCATCATTTTTGAATGTAAACTGCCCTCCTGTAAATGCAACCCCTACAAGCGGGCTTATCCTGCATTTATTTATCTCGATTGGATATGTTCCAGTTGTCATCTTTTTACCTTTATTAATCTGATCTAACCATACTACTACATTTTTTACCTTAGAATCTGTAATAATATATTTATCTGCCTTTTGAGTATCCCCGCAAAATTCCTTGCTTGAATCTATCGAAATAGTCTCATCAGAGGGCGGTGTGCCTGCAACCTTTATAACGCCTGTTAAAGCGCCTCCATTTGTTACATTAATCACATCATAAGCATATGTTATACTTACAATTAATACCATCCACGCTGCTGCCATTAATAAAATTAAAATCTTTCTCATTTTATAAACCTCCTTTATTCTTTAAAAACTTTTCACCGCAGAGACGCAGAGAACGCATAGGTGTGCTGAGAAAAGATTTAAAAGTTTTGGAATAGATTTATAAATAAATTCATTTATCATTTATCTTTTTTCCTCTGCGTATATCTGCGCTCTCTGCGTCTCTGCGGTGAATTTTAATCTTTTTTAATTATTATTACGGCCTGTTATACCAAATACTTTCTCTTAAAAAGGGAAAAACTAATCGTCAATGGCGCAATTATCCATATCATACAAATGCCCCACAAAACAGGCATATTTAAATATCTTGGAAACTCTATTGAAGACATTCCTAAAAACAAAGAATACTCTCCTATTGCCCTATAATTCATTATCCTATATATATCAATAGGATTGCACATCAATAAAATACTTAATATATCAATATTTATCCTGCCCTTTGATACTACTAAAACCCCTATCAACCCAAGGTCATACAAAACAGTATAAAATAACCACACAAATACCGTAAAAGCTATAACCTTAGCCCTGTCATAAAATAATACAGATACAAAAAACGATATACTCAAAAACATTAACCCTAAGACAATAGAATGTATGATGAATAGTATATAACTTAAAATGGACGCGGATGATATATTTAAAAAAATCACAATCCCAGCAGCTATAAACCCAAGCATTGTAGGCAGTGAGAGCGACAGCGAAAGCCCTATAAATTTACCAGCAATAAACTCGCTCACAGAAATTGGGCTTGCAAGATAAATATCAAGGGTGTGCCTGTCACGTTCATCTGCAATTACTCCGCCTCCTAAGGTCAGAGCCATTATTGGTATAAAATATATTACCAATGATGTGAGACTTGCTATCGTTGGCGCCATATCCCTAAAGCCCGTCACTCCAGCCACAGATGAGCCAAAATATGCGATAACTATCGTAAATATTGTAAAGGCTATGGATATTACCAATATCCATCTGTTTTTTAATTTATCTGTGAATTCCTTATTTGATATTGCAGTCACTGCTTTAATTGAGACCAAAAAACACCTCCTCAAGGCTCGGCTCTCTTACTATAAAGTCACTTACATCAATCCTTAACTCCATTAAACAAGATAATATCTTCATCTTTTTATCTCTATGAAATTCGCAATGTATATCATTTTCTGTACTCATAATAATCTTAACTCCCTCTCTATTGAGCATATCTATGATCGCATTATTTTCAGATTTTACAGGTGTTGACCCTTGACTATTAATGGTAGTCGACCCTTGACTATCAATGGGAGTCGACCCTTGACTATCAATGGGAGTCGACCCTCGACTATCAATGGGAGTCGACCCTCGACTATCAATGGGAGTCGACCCTCGACTTTCAATGGGAGTCGACCCTCGACTATTTAGCATAATATATAATTTTAGAGGCAGATCAGAGATTTTATAAAGTTCATTTAGTGTGCCAAGAGCCTGCAAAATACCCTCTTTCATGATACCAACCTTTGTCACCCTGTCCTCAATCTCTGCCAAGATATGTGATGAGAGTATTATTATAGGTTTTTTACGCGCCAATATCCCGCTAATAATATCGTAAAACTCCTTTATTCCAATAGGATCAAGTCCGGATGTCGGCTCATCAAGGATTAAAACACTCGGGTCGTTTATTATTGCCTGAGCAAAGTTTAATCTCTGACGCATACCTTTAGAGTAACTGCCTACTTTTTTGTCTAAAATCTCCTTTGTAAAAAGCCTGTCAAGGACATCTTTGATATTATCGATGCTCCCATCCTTAATCTCTCCAAAAAACTTCAATGTCTCCATGCCTGTTAAATTATCATAAAATGAAACCCTCTCAGGCATATACCCAACTCTTCGTTTATACTCCTTCCAAGTGGCTGGGTCTAATATCTGTCCATCAACTTGAATCTGCCCTTGCGTTGGTTTTAATATCCCAAGAATTAATTTCAGAAGCGTGGTCTTTCCTGAGCCATTAGGACCAACAAGACCAAGCATCTCGCCTGAATTCAGGTCTAGGTTTACAGAATTTATTGCTGGAAATTCACCGTATTTTTTTATAATATTGCTTAATGTTATCTTCAAAAACCGCCTCCTGACATATTTGCAATCTTTTCAATTTCTCCATAATATTGTTGTGGCTTATATGAGGCATATTTCTTTAATAGTTCCTTCCAATCCGCATGAAACGACTTCATAGACGGGGTTTGATCAACAACCCTTGACGCTTTAATAATAGGGAATTGTTTCTCAAGGGCTATCAATACGTTTAGCGCTGGAGATGAAAATAATAACTTTGATATAGGGTAGCGCCAAAATAACTGATCTACTATAGAATTTGTCTCATAAGGTATATCGCCCTTGCCGTCATTTCCCATATCCCATCCAAGATAATCGCTCCAAAAATTATTATCCCAAAACTGATTCTTGGCAGCCACAAATTTCACTTGAAACTCATTTTGTATAAATGAATTATTCCATATCTTATTATCCACTGACCCGCCCAGACAATGAAGCCCAAGATTATTATTCATGATTAAATTCATTGAGATATTATTATAAATGGAATTATGAAAAAATATCCCTTTAGTATTACTTATCAAGATATTATCTGAGACATCGCTTCTAACCACTTGATTTAAGATTAAGCCTATTGTCCTATTGCCTACACATATATTACCCTTTATCTCTGAATGCTTTGTATACATAATGTTTAACCCTACAAGGTTATCGTATAGGACATTATTATTAAAATGTCCATTATCTACCCACATTGTATGAATAGAAAAGCGTGATTTTGAAACATCATTACCCGAAATTGTTGAATTATGACAGACCTCCATATAAATCCCGTCTCTGCAGTTATCTAATTTGTTGCCTGTAATGGTTACAGCTTGCGAGCCTGTAAGATTTATGCCATTCCCCCTGTCATTCTCTCCAAGGTCTCCTCTGCCTGAAATCTTATTGTTTTCTATTACAATGTCCTTACCTTCCAAATTATATATTCCAGTCATGGCCTTTATAAATATGTTGTCTTTTATAATTGCCCTGTCTGCTTTTTTATCAATGATTATAACTACGCTTGCAGGGTTGTTATCCTTACCATCAGAGATAAATGTCAGACCGCTGATAGTGACATCAGGGCATGTAATCTCAACGGTATAATCTTTATTTATGGTAATCTCTGGACTGCCCATGCCTTTAAGGATAATCGCCTTTTTAATGATTATCTGTTCATTATAAACACCTTTATTCACCTCAATTATATCACCATTTTTGGCATCCATTAAAGCCTGAGTGATTGTTTTATAACTTGAGCCAACTACAAGTGTCTTGGCATCTGCGTTGTTTGAGATTATTAGCATAACCATAAAGAGCAAATATACGGCAAATATATTTTTATACACTTTTTTTCCTTTTTATTAATTCAGTACAACGATTGGAATCAAGATAATTTCTCTGACATTCCATACAATGAAGACATTCAGACTCTATTATTTTACCATTTTGTCCTATTGAATTACTTATACAATCTTTTTTACAAATATTACATTTCCCGCATAATTCATACCTTTTTATCTTGATCAGGGGAATCCATTTTAGCAGTGACGGCATAGCAATGGAGGCTCCCATTGGACAGATATACATACAAAAAAATCTGTAAATATAAACTGACAATATCGTAAGTATTAAGAAATAACCCACAAAATACCATTCCCTGTTCAGCTTTAAGACTAATGTCTTAAATGGCTCTATCTCAGTCAGATATTCTGATAACATAAAGCTGTAGAGAGATATACCTATTATTCCTATAAAGATAATATACTTTAAATATACAAGCCTTGAATGTATCTTGACTGAAAAGCTGAACCTTGGTCTATTGGGGATTAAATTATAAATGACATTCAGAAGCTCTAACAATGCGCCGTAAGGACAAGCCCAGCCGCAAAAAACACCCCTGCCCCACAGAATCATAGTTACTGCCATAAAGACAAAGGTTATAAATATATACGGTTCCATTAGATATAACTCTACAGGAAATTGCATATCTTTTAATGAGCCAAGCAATATAGCTATGTTTGTGGTAGTAGGCTGAGCCTTAATCACCCATCCTATAAAGACAAAGGCTATCAGTAAAAAGAAATATCTTATTATATTAAAAAGGCTTCCCATTTTTAATATACGTGTCCTTAATACGAATAATGAGATTAAGGCAGAAAGATACAGCCCAAAGAAACACAAGGAAACAGTATGCTGCTGCCACATCATCAGATACAATGGCGCTTCTTTAAAATTATATTCCATAAGATTAAGTCTTTTGCCTTGCAGGGTATATATTGACACATTGGCAGGGCAGCATCCAAGCGGCTTTAAGGGTGCCGCCCTGCGGCCTTATTTTAAAAATTTATCAGGTAAGTTATAGTCAGCAAAGAATGATTCGAATTTCTTTACTGAACCTATCCTATATGTTGCAACTAGCTTAAATTTAAAAGGTAATGTTGGATCAAAATCCTTGTTTCTAACTATAAATACGCCGCCCTCTTTTACCTTACCAGCTCCCAAAGCCTTTATCTCAGATAGAATCTTGTAATCTCGATCAGAAAATTGAAAGATAACTCCATTTTGCTCAAGGCTTATCCTGTCAAAAATTCCTCCTCGCACAAAACCTGAACCCTTGAATGAGCCAGTTCCATCAGATGTTACAAATATTGCGCTATAGCCGTCATTCTTCTGAGGGGCAGCCTCAAGGTAGCCATCTTTTCCAAGAATATTTTCACCTATGCCCTTTGGAGTTAAAAGACCAAAATATAGGTCAACAAAGTTACCGTCATCTGTCAGCCCTAATTGCTTATTTGTTACCTTGATGTTTTTTACAGCGCCAGTAGACTTTAGTTCATCCCATGACATAACGATAGACTCATCTTTAATATGTTTATTTCCAGATTTCACTGATTTTATCAGACCTAAGATATATGCTAATCTCTTTGAGCTTTCAGAAATAATGGCGTTTTGCACAACTGCAGTAACGGTTGCGCCAGTAATCGCATCCATAGTAATCTCTTTTCCAATGGACAACATTTTTGTAATGTCCTTTCCAATATATTGTTTTATAAAGGCATCATAACGTTTTTCATCCAGACCTATCAACATAATAGGCTCACTATGAAATAACAGCTTAACTCCTGTAATCTTGCCTGCCAAATCAATCCCGATCAATGTCTCCATGTGCTTGCCTGAGTAGCCTACATGCCTATCTGCCCAATCCTTAGATAATATGACATAGCCAACTAGCTTACCATTGATATAACCTTCCCAATATTTTGTCTTTCCTTTAAAACTGTCTGCATTCAATACGTCATTTGGTTTATAAGCATATTTGTGTTCAAACATACTATACGTTCCACATAAGGCAATCGATGGAATTAAGATAGCAATTAAGATAGCAATTATTAAGGTCAATAAAATCGATTTTTTCATTTCTACTCTCTTATATAAATTGATTTTTTTAATATATTTAATATGTAACCCCAGACCTAAAGGTCTGGGGTCATAAAGATAAAAAACTATGTAATTATAAAACGCAGCCTCATCTCAAGATGCAGGGCATGACAGAAGTTTGTGCAATATGCCCAGTATACGCCTGGTTTGTCTGCCTTAAAAGTAACAGACTTTGTCTGAAACGGAGCTACAACAAAGTTGATATTGTAGTTGGACAGGGCAAATCCATGGGCAAGGTCTGCAATTTCATCATTGTTTGTTACAATGACCGTTACCTCGTCTCCCTTTTGTAGATCAACCTTTGAAAGCCCAAATACTGGGGCATTGGCTGTGAGCTTGACGGTTACTTTCTTGCCTTTACGAGTAACGCCGCTCTCTGTTACTGCATAAGGAACATCAAACATATTGAACCGGTCCTTTACCTTAGGCTCTATAATTGACTTCTTGACCATAATACAATCATGAGGCTCAATATAGGTAGCTGAATCATGAACCAGCCTTAATTGTTCGCCGCTAAGATCAACAAGCTGCTCGCACTCATTCTTTAGAGGACCAACATTAAGGAATCTATCCTTAGAGAACTTATTCAGAGATACCAGCCATCTTCCGTCGGCCTCTTTTGTCTCTGCCATTGTAGCCTCAATATGACCTACTTGGTAGCTTACATCAAGGACAGATACAATATGAGGGTTTTTCTTCTTTTCTTCTTCGCCTAGTTTTTCTGCCTCAATAGCCTTTGCAATATTCCATTTTACGTTTGTGCTGTCTATAAATACAGATGTTATAGCATTGCCCCTGTCGTCAAATGTTGTATGTAGTGGGCCAAGGCCTATAAATGGGTTAGCAACTACGCAATCTATCGGTTTAATATGCCCATTAAAGGCATTTTCTAACTTAGCAATCTCAACTACGGTACATGTAGGGGAAACCTTTCCTGAGCATATTGCATATTTACCATCTGGGGAAACATTTACGCCATGTGGATTTTTTGCAACTGGTATCTCTAATACTATACCTAATTTCCCTTTTGTGCCATCTATTACCTTTACGCCATCTATCATCTTAAATTGCTTATCTTTTAGAGCCTTTTTAATCCTCTCCCAATGAAATACATAGAGAGCGTCTTTATCTGCAGCAAGCATCTCTGAGATTGTAACGCCTTTTTCAGTATTATATGAAGTTGCAAACGAATACTTGCCATCATAATCTGTTGCAGCAAGGTCGAGATTGCCATCCAGCATTACCTGACAGACTATCTCCATCTTCTCAGCATCAATTATAGTGTGAACCCCAAAGTAATCCTTTTGATCTACGCCTGCCCTATTTGGAACTGGCACTTGAAACTCGCCGTTACATACAACCCAATCAGTCTTTGGAAATCTCTGGGTAAAAAGACCGTGCATACCCTGAATATTAGGAACGTCTAGTATCCTATCAGTTTCCATATAATCAATTCTAATCCTACCAACCCTGTTATTGAGTTTGTCATTTACAAATAGATATTTTCCATCATAAGTCTTATTAGTATAAGAGCCATGAACATGATGAGTATCCCCGCAGAACCTGCCTTTTAGAAGCGCCTTACTCTCATTGGTAATACCCCAGCCAGTTGCCACATCCATATTAAATACTGGAATGCTCTTGATCTGACGCATTGAAGGGATTCCTAAAACCCTGACCTCTCCGCTTTGACCACCGCTCCAGAAACCATAATAATCATCCAATTGTCCTGGCAAAACCTCATGTGATTTTCCCTCAGGGCCGCTTGCCTCAGCAACGGATGAACCACCTTTATTGTTTGAGACGAACATTTCTTTAGGAATGACATATCCTGCAGCAACAGCAGCAGCTCCGCCAATGCCAAGCAACTTTAGAAAATTACGTCTATCAGTTTTATTCTCAGACATTACACTACCTCCATATACTTTATATAATATTTATAATCCATTTTTGAGTTATTATCCATTTATAGATTAAGCCCATGCTATTTTCTTTTCTGCATAGAAATTATTTATTTAGACGTCCCATTAACTTCAGAGTATAGGATACAAGGTTCCATCTAGCCTCTTCAGATAATGAATCAGCAAAAGAAGGCATTCCAGCTCCGTCAAGTCCAGTAGAAAACGCCTTATAGATATTGCTCGGATCAAAGCCCATCTTAGTTGCTCCGCTTGTGAAATCAAATGGAAACACCTGATCTCCCCAATCATCTTTAAGGGCATTTGACTTAGGACCATCGCCCTTTCCTTCCTCGCCGTGACATTCAAAACACTTCATTGATTTCCAGACCTCTTCGCCTTTAGCAACAGATGCTGGGCTTCCAAGCCACGCAGGCTTAACTGCCTTTACGGATTCGCATGTTTTTTCCTCTTTCCATCTTGGAGAGAAAGTCTTTAAATACGCTATAACTGCCTTTTGTTGATCAACTGGAACATCTTTAAACGAAGGCATATACGACCTTGGAATACCAGTTGTTAAAACCCTTATTAGATCATCTTCAGTAGGAAGACAGCCTGTAGGGGTAGAACGAAACTTAAATAACCCTGTCGTAAAATCTCTTGGATATATCTTCCAAACCATACCTTTCTTTTCATTTCTGTGTACTACGTCCATCAGTCCCTTTCCATCTCCCTTAGGACCATGACAAATAATACAGCGGCTTTCATACACTTTTTTTCCGTCAACTGCAGTAGCAGCGCTTGCATTGATAATTATTACCATACTGCTAAAGACCATAAGGGTAAAAATAACAGCCTTATTAAAAACTTTTCTATTCGCTTCTTTCATTATCGCCTCCATTAAACTAGATTTTTAACATGTCTTTAAATTATCAGCATGTTATAAAAAATAAAATTAGTTTAATTCAAATAATAATTGCAATATACTAAAGATGTATTGGATTAATATTAAACCGCCTGACCAAGGGACAGTCAGCCCAAATTAAAAAAACCACTTTAGTCATTACAGCCGTCTCCTCTTAAAAAATTTCAATATCTTCAAACTAACCTTCCTATATCACCTCCTTATGTGATTTAACCCCTATTAATAGAACATTTATATAAATTACACTAACCTTTCTCTCAAAGTCAACAGGAATGAAGTAATTTTTTTTTAAGCAAATATATCTTCAGATAAATGATTTCGCCTTTACTGACTTCTTCAATAAAAATCCCCGCCGCAAGCAGCGGGGATTTTTATTATTAAATAACGTGGCGGTATTAAATAGGGACAGCGACAATACTGTTCGGTATGAAAATTGCTTAACCTCTATAAATCAATAAATATTTTTATATTTTTATGTATCTGATTATTTGTAACAGTATAATTTACAAGTATAATATTATTATAGGTTTTTTCAAGATATTTAAGCAGGATGTAAGCAGGAAAAAAGACAGACCTCTCCCCTTAGCGAGATGGGACGTTATTTTCCTAATCTCACTTTAGTTATTTTTTGTCTATTTTATCAAGTTTTTCTAAATGATTTAAAAGTTCTTCATCATCTGCCATCCCAATAAAATG
>Ga0315281_10001721_pt1 | contig 32416 bp, 33 predicted proteins | sample YL17G07_0_MG_FD_204540 | JGI IMG/M metagenome (GOLD analysis project Ga0315281, IMG submission 204540) | Sediment microbial communities from Yellowstone Lake, YNP, Wyoming, USA - YL17G07_0 | ecosystem: Environmental > Aquatic > Freshwater > Lake > Sediment | place: USA: Wyoming | collected...
CCCTTCAGGAATGCGGGTCCAGCTCATCGTGCCGGGTCTTGAACGGCGCGTACACATACACAAAAAGTTCAAAGAACCTCACCATCTGCCATAAAGGAACCTGCGACGGGTATCATTAAGAGAGACTCCACGCCGCCCTTATTTTAGATTTCGGGCGCACTACCGCCCGCCGGGGGGGACAGGCGATCGTCATGCCGGGTCCCTTAAAATTATAAAATATCATCCACAAGACGAGGGAAAGAGCCGTTATAATGATGTCTGTTTTCAATGGGACTTTTGCATAGCTGGCGTTTTGTGTCATTGAGGCCCTTCGCCAAGCTCAGGGTAAACTCCGCGAAGCAATCTGGGCTTCTTGCTAATCAACTAGATGATGTAGATTGCTTCGGTCGTCGGAGCCTGTCCTGATGAGCGTCAGCGAAGAAGGGACTCCCTCTCAATGACAATTACGGAGCTTATGCAAAACTCTCGTTAGCAAGGGGAAAAGGACGCTCCCACCGTCAAATGCCTCAAGCCTTTCATCCTTTTCAAGTCCTTCATCCTTAAAAATTCCCTCAGGCGCTGATGACCCCGGCTTTAAATAGCGCTACCATCACATTGCGTTGACGAAATTACGCGGAGTGAATGAAATGAACGGAACGGGAATTGAGGCCTCTCATGCAACGGATATTTCCGCTTCCTCGTGGCCGCCTTTGCCGCTTCCCCGTGGTCGCCTGACCACGGTTCCATATCCTCTGCGAGGCGCTCTTGAGCATTTGACAGGCGTGGCGCAGGAGCCATCCTTTTCCCTTCCCTTAGCAAGGAGAGCTTTGCATAAGTCAACGATTGCGGCGCCCTTGTCTTTTTCCTCTCCCCTTGTGGGAGAGGGTGGCCGAAGGCCGGGTGAGGGGTATATGGCCCTCTCCCATCAAGGGAGAGGGTAAGAAGTTGTCGCGTTGCGTTTACTATATTCGGTTCGTTGAATTCCTGGTTATGCTAAGGTCTCCTTGCAAGGGGGACAAAGTTGGACAAGATCGGGTGTAAACGATGAATTTATCCGGCAAGAAAATATTAGTCACCGGGGCGGATGGCTTTATTGGAAGCCATCTGGTTGAAGCCCTTTTGGCTGGCGGTTGCGATGTCCGGGCTTTCGTTTATTACAACTCATTAAACAGCTGGGGATGGCTGGACACTTTGCCGCCTGACGCCGCCCGCAAGCTCGATGTTTTTCCCGGGGATATCCGGGATCCCAACGGCGTCCTTGAAGCCATGAAAGACTGCGGCGTGGTGTTTCATCTTGCGGCGCTCATTGCGATCCCGTTCTCATATCATTCCCCGGATTCTTACGTTGACACAAACATCAAGGGTACTTTGAACGTTTTGCAGGCCGCCAGGAAAGTGGAAGCGCAACGGGTCATAGTCACTTCGACGTCGGAAGTTTACGGGACGGCCTTGTACACGCCCATTGACGAAAAACATCCTTGCCAGGGCCAGTCGCCATATAGCGCCACCAAAATCGGGGCGGACCGGCTGGCGGAATCTTTTTACCGCTCGTTCAACACTCCGGTTGTAATCGCTCGGCCATTTAACACATACGGGCCACGCCAATCGGCCAGGGCGGTGATTCCCACAATCATCACACAGTTGCTGTCGGGCCAGACGGAGTTGCGCCTCGGCAGTCTTTCGCCCACCCGCGATTTCAATTATGTGACGGACACCGTCGAGGGTTTTATAGCGCTGGCGGAGGCGGATTCGGCGGTGGGCAAAGAGATCAACATCGCCACTGGCGAGGAACGCTCCATTGGCGACGTCGCCAAATTCCTTGTTTCCGAGTTGAATCCTACAGCGCGCATCGTCGCAGATGAGCTACGGTTAAGGCCGGAGGCTTCAGAGGTTTTTCGTCTCGTGGGCGACAATACGGCGATCACCAATCTTACTAAATGGCGGCCCCGCCACAAACTAGAGGCTGGTTTGCGGGAGACTATCGCCTGGTTCCGGAGACCGGAGAACCTGGCCCGTTACAAGGCATGGCTTTATAACATTTGAGGGATAGACTGTGAAAGCGATTATTCTCGCTGGCGGCAAAGGCATGCGGCTACGTCCATACACAACCCTTATTCCCAAACCGCTTGTGCCGTTGGGCGGCAAATATTCGATTCTCGAAATCATCATCATGCAACTGGCGCGTTCGGGATTTACGCATATCACGCTGGCCGTAAACCACCTGTCCCAGTTGATTATGGCCTATTTCGGCGACGGTTCCCGCCTGGGCGTACAGCTTGATTATTCGCTGGAGGATAGCGAGCTTAGCACGATCGGGCCGTTGACGCTGATAAACGACCTGCCGGAAAACTTTCTCGTGATGAACGGCGATGTCCTTTGCAACCTGGATTACCGGGCCTTTTTGGACGCTCACATAAAAGACGCAAGCCAGATTTCCGTTTCGGCGTACCGCAGACAGGTGAAGATAGACTTTGGCGTGCTTGGCTACGATAAAGAAGGCCGTCTGACCGAGTTCAGGGAAAAGCCCAAACTGGATTTCGATGTAAGCATGGGAATTTACGCCATCAACCGCTCGGTGATCAAAGCTTTGCCATGTGGAGTTCCCTACGGTTTCGACAATTTGATGATAGACGGGCTTGCAAGCGGAAAGCGCATAAACATCCGCCCCTTTTCGGGATACTGGCTGGATATCGGGCGTTCGGACGACTATGAGTACGCGGACGAAAATTTCACTGAACTTTCAGCTTTGCTGGGGATTTAGCGGACTGTTGAAGATTGGTAGCCCCAAGGGGAATCGAACCCCTGTTTTCGCCGTGAGAGGGCGACGTCCTGACCGCTAGACGATGGGGCCAGCGTGAACGAAGAAGACAATATACAACATCCGCTGGTGAATTGGCTAACTTTTTGTCATCACTGGGGGCGCGGACGACCCGCCCGCAAGCGTTTTATCGGGACTAAACGCCCCGGTAAAACGCCGAAGGCCTTTGCCCCTCTATCATGGCGGGTTTAAAACCCGCCCCTACACATTCGTTCCTGCAGAAAAGAGGGCGGATCAGGACGCCCAAGCCGGATCAGTCCAAAGGCAAGTCCCAGTCGAAAACAATCCGCTCGGACTCGTGCCACACGCATGGCTCGTTGGGGCCGGGGTTTTCAAGTCGCATCTCCGATGTGAGAAGCTCAAACGGCACACGCGCCATTTGCAGGTAAAGGTCCACCTGCTCTTCCCTGCCGGACAGGTACTCGTCCACCAGTTCGGACACGTCTTTGCGGGACTCTGCGTTGATGTACACGGTGGAATAAAAGCCCTGCGCCACGGGCCTGGACGCCGATGCGGGTATGTATCCGCGTATCTCCACCTTCCAGCAGGTGATGCCGATAGGGTCGCCGTCGGGGGCCGTGTCCTCGTCTTCGTCTTCGTCCAGGTACAGCTCGTACAGGTCGGCCAGGTCCTCAAAGGCGGTCAGGTAGTCGTCGCCGTAATCTTCGTCCAGCGGCAGAGGCTCGTGGTAATGGGGGCCGTCCCAAAAAAATTTGACGTCCATTATGAAGGGGAGGCCCATTTTTTCCAGCGCCGCCTCCATCACGTCGGGATCCTTGTGGTAGACGTGAATGGTTTTGTGATCGTCGAGGAATACCTCCGCCCCTCCACCTTCGGCGAACATGCCAAAGCCAAAAAACCCGTCGTCGAGAACGACATCTTTCCAATCGTCCACCCACGACGCAAGGTCATCGCGGATTATCGTATCTTCGCTTATGTAGGTGTCGTGGTCGCGGTAATAGTCGCCGGAATTGATTTTGACGACAAGGTAGACCTTCTCCGGCAAAAGGGCGCACAGGGAAAGGAACGCGCCCAGCGTCTTCTCGTGGGATAGTATTATCTCGTAATAGAAACAGCCGTCGTCTTTGAGATAGCGCGAGTCATACCCCTCTACCTGGCGGAATTCCTCCTCCGGGTAGGAGCCAAAGGGATATGTGAATCCCCCCGCGCAATACCTTTGGGACATGTCCCTGCGGACGGGAGCATGACCCGACATCCTCTCTCTGTCGTCCATACGACAATTATCAGCGTAATCCATCCCTTTGACAAGTGGGTAATGAAAGGCCTCAGGAACAGCGGTTCTTTCTGGCAATCTGACGCCATGCCGCCACGACCTTCCAACAGCGGAGCGCAACCTTGACGGCCAGGGGCGGCTAAGCCTGTCAATTGACATTCCCGTTGAGTGGAAATAGACTCCACACAGGGCTTGAATGGCGAATTATCTGATTTTTAACGTCGGCGGGTTTTATGTCCAAGAGATGGGAATACAACGCAATCCTACCTAACCATTGACGGTATATGACGATGATTGAAAAGGAAGAATACATAAGGCTTCTTGCGATAGCCGCGCCGAGGACATCTGCGGCGCTCTTCGGCAAATACTCGGCCGCTCTGCTGGAACAACAGGCGGGCATCTGCGGAGACAAGGCCAGCGGCCAGCTTTTAGAGACGCTGTCCATGAAGTACGCACAGGCGGAAAACGATCTTGAAAGGCTTGAAGAGCTTAAGGACAAGCTGTTGGGCATGGCCGCAGACGGTCCACAGCTCCCGTCAGAATAAAACGCTCACCAGGGCCTCCGCTATCCGCATATCTTCCGTGGTGGTGATCTTCATGTTCGTCTCGCTTCCATCCACCACATGAATGGGCGCTCCGATCCTCTCCACCAGCGACGATTCGTCAGACCCGGCGAACCCACTCCGGTTGGCCTCGTGAAACGCCTTCATCAACGTCATCCGCGTGAAAGCCTGTGGAGTCTGTATCCGCATCACATCTTCGCGGTTGACGGGGCCGGTTATCATGCCACCGGTCACCTTTTTCAACGTGTCGCGCACACGGATGGCCGTGACTGCGGCGCCGTGCCTCATGGCCGCCTCCACCACAGCGTCTATCATCGCGTGGGTTATGAACGGGCGGACGCCGTCGTGGGTCAATGCCACGTCCATGTCCTCGGAGACGTACAGGAACCCCCGCGCCACCGACTCGTGCCGCGTTATGCCCCCTTCGACGATTTCCTTCACCTTGGGTATCCCGTAGCGCTCCACTATCTCCACTCTGCAAAACTCCATCTCGTCCGCCGGGGCGACGAGGATGATCTCACTTATCCTGGGAGACGAAGACAGTGTGGTGAGGGCGTAGGTGAGTATCGGTTTGCCGTTTATGCTCAGGAACTGTTTTTTCATATCGCCGCCCATACGCATGCCAGACCCGGCGGCGGGGACGATTGCGGAGACTTTCGCTTTCATATTCGGCATTTTCGTTAAAACCTCGGCTTACGTTTAGCTGGCTCTTTGTTTTTAGCCGCCTCCACCATGATCTTTTTCATGTCCCAGTCTACGGGAAGACGCGCCAACTCCCCGCTTTTCATCTTGTACACTAGAAGCTTGCGCTCAAGCCCGTGCTCGAATAGCGTTTTGGTGACCTCCACGTCGGACTCGCAATACTTCGCCACAAGCTCGTGTTCGCCCTGCGCCCACCACTTGAGCGATTGCAGGCCGTCGGCGGTCTTCCCCCTGTTTAGCGTGGCCTCGGCAAGGCTTCCAAGGCTCAGCCGGAAACCCAGCCTGCGCTGGACATCCACCAGAATGTCGAAAGATTTTACTTCACGTTTAAGGTCAACGCCAGTATAAGCCGACAGCACCCCGAAATCGAAAGATATGTGGTTGAACCCCACCACAAGGTCGGCGTCCAACAGCTTTTCCACCAGCGCATCCACGTCTTTTTCCCAGTAGCGTATGTATTTTTTCTCGATGGAGTCGTAGGCCACCCCAACAGCCATGCGCATCTTGTGAACGTTGCCCCATCCACCCACTGCGTCGGCCCCAAGCTGGGTTTCAAGGTCGAAAAAGACTATCCTTGCGCCAGGCGCCGGGTCGTAATACTCGATACCGTCTGCTGTTTCCACGATCCCCTTCTCCATAGTTTGAGGAGAGACACCTCCAGCTTCGATGGAAACCGGCGCGCTTTTTCCCTCCATAGGTTTTTTGATTCCCACCAGATACTCCAACAGCGCTACGGCGGCGCGTTTGTCCAGCGGCTTGTTGCCGGAGCCGCACTTGGGCGACTGCACGCAGGAGGGGCAACCGCCTTCGCACTGGCATGTGGAGACAAGCTTGTGGGTCAAGGCCAACAGTTCGTCAAGCTTCACAAACCCGGTCTCCGAAAGCCCCACGCCTCCGGGATAACCGTCGTAGAAGAAGACAGCGCTCTTTCCCAGCGTTGGATAATGCGGGAACGATATGCCCCCGATGTCGTCGCGGTCGCACAGGGCCAACAACGGAAACAGCGCGATGGCGACATGTTCGAAGGCGTGGATGCCGCCCATGAACCCCAGGCCCTGCCGCTCGATTTCCTCGCGGATGTTGTCGTCTATCTCCACCCAAAACCCTACGGTCTCAAACTGCGTCTCCGGCAAGTCAAGGTCGAATACGCCCAGAGGCTCTTGCCCGAAGATGGAGCGTTTCTCATAGCCCGTCACGCGCTCTTTGACCTGCAATTGGCCCAGGCAGGCCGTAAAGCCGTTAACCTGTTTTCGCGCGAGGGTTTTCAAAATCATCGTGTCTTTTTCCGAACGTGGGCGGGTATAGTACCGCTCGTCCATCGCGGCGACGTGGACGGCCTTCTTCTGCATGTCCAACTGCGTGACGATGTACTGCCTGCCCATGTGCAGGTACACCGCCCCCTCATGCCCTTCCGTAAAAACGCGGGAGCCGGAAAGGCTTCCGACGATGGTCTTGCCGTCTTCGGCGAATATGGCGTAGCTTGAGCCTGCGGCGCGTATGTCCACATCTCTCTGCGGCCTTAGCCGTGATGTGAGCCAGCGGGCTCCGTCCAGCGACAGGGCCAGTTTCCCATCTTTCTGCATCTGGCTGAATAGCTCCGCTCTTTTTACAGGCTCAAACCACTTGTCGTCCATCGTAATAGGAATCTCTGCGGCGGCGCATACGATATGGGCGCGCAGGATATATTCGTTGTCGGGGTCTATAACGGCGGACTCAAACCCGCGAGTGAAAAAATCGTCCGGGTTCCGCATGAAATGCTGGTCAAGCGCGTCCTGCTGGGCGATGAGGATTATGAGGAACTCCCGGTCGGCCCTTCCAACCCGTCCGCCTCTCTGCCAGGAGCTTATGATCGTGCCTGGGTATCCGACAAGGACGCACACGTCCAGCCCGCCGATGTCCACTCCCATCTCCAGCGCGGAAGTTGTGATGACCCCATCGAGCGTCCCGGAGAAAAGGTCGCGCTCGATCTTGCGCCGCTCTTCCGGCAAAAACCCGGCGCGGTACGCGGCGATCCTCCCGGCAAGCTCCGGCTCGGCCTGTATCGTCCATGTGTAGATTAGCTCCGTTATCTTGCGGGCCTTGGTGAAGGCTATCGTTTTCAACCCCTCGTTCATGGCGGCGCGGATAATCCTCGACGCGTCGGTGTATGGGCTTCCCTCGGTGTTGTAAAAAATAAAACTCCCGCCAGGCCTCGGCGCGCCGGATTTGTCCACCACGCAAAATTCTTCGCCGGTCAGCGCTCCGGCAAGCGCGCCTGGGTTGTTGATGGTGGCCGAACATGCGATGAAGCGCGGTTTTGCGCCATACCGGTCCGCAACCCTCATCAGCCTGCGGAAAACCTGCGCGATGTGGGAGCCAAATACGCCCCGGTATGTGTGCGCCTCGTCAACGACGACAAGCTTGAGGTTCCGGAAAAATTTCTCCCATTTGGCGTGGTACGCAAGCACGGAAAGATGGAGCATGTCGGGGTTGGTGAACAGGACTCGCGGCGGCTCCGCCAGTATCCTTCTGCGCACATGTGGCCGCACGTCGCCGTCGAACAGTTCCGCGCGAATGTCTATGGGCAAGCCATATGACAATTCCCGGAACGATTCTATCTGATCCCGCGCAAGAGCCTTCAACGGGAAAAGAAAAATGGCCGTGGCCTCTTTGTCCTTCAAAAGCTCGTGTATGACAGAAGCGGCGTAGCAGAGCGTTTTGCCGGAAGCTGTTGGCGTGGCGACGATAACGTTTTTCCCGGCGATGGCGGATTCGATGGCTTCCGACTGGTGGCTGTAAAGCGAATCAAGCCCCTTCTGCCGTAGACGTTCCGCAAGGGATGGGTGCAGGGCCGCCGGAATAGGCGCGTACCTGGCCGGTATGGATGGAATTACACGGTGATGGACGATGTTGTCGCCAAGGTCGCGGCGCTTTTTAAGTTCCTCGACGAAAGCGGATATGGATACGGGCATCCTACGCGCGTGCGGAACGGTTCCGCAGGAAGTGGTCAGCTATGACGATAAGCGTCATGGCCTCCGCCACTGGAACGGCGCGGGGGACGACGCATGGGTCGTGCCGTCCTTCGACGCTTATCGCAGTATCCGCCCCATCAACGGTAACGGTCTTCTGTTCCTTGAGTATGGACGGCGTGGGCTTGACAGCGATACGGGCCACCAGCGTGTTGCCGTTGGTTATCCCCCCGTCTATCCCGCCGCTGTTGTTGGAGAGGAATTTTGGTTTGCCCCCTTCCATTCTCATCTGGTCGTTGTTCTGCGAGCCGTAGCTTTCGGTGGCGGAAAAACCGGCGCCTATCTCCACACCTTTGACGGCGTTGATGGACATAAGGGCCTTTGCGATATCCGCGTCGAACCTGTCGTACACAGGCTCGCCCAACCCGGCGGGAACCCCCTCCCCTATCACCTCTATCACGCCACCAACGGAGTCGCCATTCTTGCGGGCGGCCAGTATCCGCTCGACCATCAACGCCGCGCTGTCCGGGTCGGCGCATCGGACATCATTCTTCTCTATCGCGGAACGGTCGAACTTGACAGCCGTCACGTCGTGTATCCGCACGGTATGGGCGAAGACGTCAACTCCGTGCCGGGCAAGGAAAGCCCGCGCCACCGCGCCAGCCGCCACCCGGCAGGCCGTCTCCCGCGCCGACGAGCGCCCACCGCCCCGATAGTCGCGAGCGCCGTACTTCGCAAGATATGTGTAGTCCGCATGGCCGGGGCGGAACGATTTGCGGATATTTTCGTAGGAAACAGACTTGGCGTCTTCATTCTCGATCTGTATATGGATGGGCGCTCCGGTCGTAATCCCCTCAAACACGCCGGAGAGTATTTTGCATCTGTCCGGCTCTTTGCGTTGCGTGGTGATCTGGCTCTGGCCCGTCCGCCTGCGGTCGAGTTGAAGCTGGATCGTCTCCTCGGAAAGCGCCACGCCAGCAGGGCATCCGTCCACAACGACGCCGATGGCGGGGCCGTGGGACTCCCCCCATGTCGTTATCTGGAATTGGACGCCGAATGAATTACCAGACATATTCGTATCGAGACCTTTGCATAACACCCCTGTCGCTGTCCGAGGTGTTCTTCACCTCGAACAACATGAATCCAACTTTGTCCCCCTTGGCAATGGGGACCGCAACGCAGTTGCGAGGGGGTTTAATTGGCCCCCTGAAAAGGGGGGAGTGAGCAACGCTCACGGGGTTAAACCCCTCCGGCGCGAGGACGCGCCACCTCCCCCTGCTAAGGGGAGGAAAAAGAATGGCTCCTTCACCCCGTCTAGCCTCTATTACATGCTTACTCAAATCTCTCATTCGTGTCCGGCTCCCGTAAGACGCGGACGCGGAGCGGATGGGATTTTGTCCATGAACGTGATGATGGAGTTCACCACCTCGTCTGGTGTGCGGTTTGTGTTCTGCGCAGTTATCTTGGCGTACCGCTCATAACCCGGCGCGCGCTCCGCATAAAGTTTGTCGAACGAGCCGCGAGGGTTGTCCGCGTCGAAAATCGCCGGAACGCCGTCTTTCATGATCCGCCTGTAAAGCTCCTCTTTATCCACTGCCAGATGGACGAACAACGCGCCGCTTGCGTCCAGCCCGCCAGCTTCCATCGTGGCCAGCGCCCCGCCGCCGAAGGATACCACGCTATATGCCGAGCTGAGGGCTTCTTTTATCGCCTCTGTCTCCAGCTTGCGGAAATATTCCGCGCCGTATTTTTTGTGGATTTCCCTGCATGTTAGTTTTTGCCCTTCGAAGATATCGTGCAGGCCTTCGATGACCGCGTCGGTGTCGGAGTATTCCATGTTGAGCTTTTTGGCCAAAGCCCGCCCGATAAGCGACTTCCCAGATCCCTTAAAGCCGATGAGGATTACCGGCCCGGAGGTCTTCATCGAAAAAATCTCCCGCAACGCTCAAATTTTGACCAGCCCGCCCTTGTAATTGTAACACCTGAAGAACGAAAATTCCCGCACAAGCTCCCCGTGGCGTTCTATCCGTAAAATCCCCGCTGGCTCCACCTTCTCAAAATGCTCTGCGACGGTTTTCACGTCAACCCGTTCCGTCTCCTCCATATAGACCGCGTTCTTCCCGGCAAGATGCGCGACGGAGCCAAGATACCCAAACCGTCTCTCCCCTTTTGTCATAAACGCCTCTGGCGAACCTTCAGCGTAAAACCGCATCAGGGCGGCGATCTGGTACCTTTCGGTCACGATGAAGGCGTCGCCACCAAGGCTCTTCAGCCGCTCGCCAGTCTCGTGCGCCAGTGTTTTCCAGCCGTACACACGCCTGCTTATCTCCCGTTTCTGCGGCATGGGCAGGATGGGGTCTACGATCTGGATGTGAACGTAAACCGTCAGGACTGCGGAAAAAACCACAGCCGCGTAAAACCCGGTTCTCATCCATTCGCCGGACTTCATGTAATACCTGTCCGCGATCCGCGACACAAACGTAGGCGCGCCTGCGATAGCCGCGACATAAGCCGGGGCGGACCAGTTGCCCTCCATTCTCGCCTGCATGCTGTTGGCCACGAAAAAAAGAAACAACGGCGCGGACATCATGGAAAGCAGAAGGAAGTCGTCGCGTTTCTCTTTCACCCCAAGCCATCCGAGGCCGAAAGATGTGACGATGAGAAAAAAGAACATGAACACGCCGTAAAAACCGATCTGCCCGCCCCAGAACTCCAGAAAATCCATAACCAGCTTCCGGTCCCCCGGGACGAAACCGTGTTTTAGCTGGAACCCGAACGACGCCCAGTCATGGTTGTAGTTCCAGAGGACGACCGGCGCGAAAATGATCAACCCCAGCGCGAACGCCAGATACGGCTCCCGGCGGAACAGCCACACCCTGTTTTCCGGCGAGACGATCAGGAACAAAAGGAACGCCGGGGCAAACAGCGCCGCCGTGTACTTTGAAAGCATGGCAAGCCCGAAAAAGAAACCGACGGCATAAAGATGGCGCGGCTGTTGCGTATCCACAAGCTTGAACGCGAAATAAAGGGCCGCAGACCAGAAAAGCAGGAGTGGGCTGTCCGGCGTGGTCACAAACGCGCCCACGGAAAAGATCGGGGTTACGGTAACAAGTAGCGCCGCCGACAGCCCGGCCCTTTTGTCGTTCATCATGCCGGAGGCGATAGCGTAAGCGAACCATGTGGCCCCCCCGGCGCAAAGTATGGAGGTCAGCCGCACAAACCGCTCCGTGTCGCCGAACATCGTCGAGACAGTGATCAGGTAGGAGACCATCGGAGGATGGTCGTAATAGCTCAAATCCAGGTGCCTGGACCAGAGCCAGTAATAAGGCTCGTCCAGCGAAAGCTCAAACCACCCCGCATAAACAAAACGAAAGGCGCAAACGGCGATGATAAAAAGCCAGATTGAGGTTCTTGGCGCAGTCACCAGGCGGGCCACATGTAATAAAGGCCGGCGGGCATCTTGAGCCGGAAGGGGAGCGATGTCTCAAATTCCTCGCCAAAGAGCATTTCCATAAGCCCCTTCTTTTTCTCATCCTCCACCTTTTTGGGTTTGCCGGTTATGCCGCCCATGCGCGCGGCAAGCTCCATCGCGTCGTCAAACCCGCCAAGCTTGTCCACGAGCTTTACCTTAAAAGCCTGCCGCCCGGTGAGTATGCGCCCGTCGGCCACCTTGCGGACCTCCTCAACGGGCAGGCCCCTGCCTTGCGCCACATCGGTGATGAACTGGTCGTATGTGTCGTCCACGACGCCTTGCATCAGCGCTCTGTCCTCATCGGTGAATGGGCGATGCGGCGAGCCTGTGTCCTTGAACTTCCCGCTTTTGACGACAACGGCCTTCAACCCGATTTTATCCATCAAATCGAACGTGGTGGAGAACATCATGATCACGCCGATGGAGCCGGTGATCGTGCCTGGATTGGCCACTATCTTGTTGCAGGCGGCGGCCACATAATACCCGCCGGAGGCCGCCACGGCGCCCATGGAGGCTACCACCGGTTTTTTGGCGGCGGCTTTTTTGACCGCCGAGAAAATCTCCTGCGACGGGCCGACAACGCCGCCAGGACTGGAAATATGGACGACGATGGCCTTGACAGAGTCGTCCCCCGCCCATTTGTCCAACTGGCGTTTGATCTCCCCGCCATCCAATATGATTCCGCGCAGGCGCACGACGGCCACCTTGTTGTCCGACGAAAGCGATAAAGATTCTTTTATCCCGGCGGACGGGAAAAACATGTTGAAACTGGCCGCGAACACGGCCCATAGGGAAATAAAAAAAAGGGTCACAGCCAACGCCGTGAAAAGCGTTTTGCGCTGTGACCCCATATAAGCTACCTTTTAGAAAAGGGAAAGATGGTGGCGGGTATAGGCCGCCTAACCTTCTTTTCCGCCATCGGCCACTTCGTCGGCCACTTCGTCGGAACCGCCCTCGGCCACTCCGTTGTCGTCGCCAACCTGGCCAACATCCTCCGAACCAGCCGCCTCTTCCATAGTGCGAAGCTCCCTCTCCACCTCTTCGGGGGAAAGCCCTTCAAGGAACGCCTTGATGGAAAGCCCTATCCTACGGTTGGCGGCGTCAAGCTTTATCACCTTGGCCGTCACATCCTGCCCGACCTTGACGGCCTTGCGCGGATTGGCGATCCGGTTCGTGGAAAGCTGAGAGACATGGATTAGCCCCTCAATGCCGCTCTCCAGCTCCGCAAAGGCCCCAAAGTTGGCCACCTTCGTGATTACGCACTTTACTTCCAGGCCGATCGGGAAACGGCCTTCAACGCCATCCCACGGGTCTTTTTCCAACTGCTTCAAGCCCAGGGACAGCCGCTCGTTTTCCTTGTCAACGCTAAGGACGATGCATCTTACCTTGTCCCTCTTTTTAAGAAGCTCGGACGGATGCTTGATCTTCTGTGTCCAACTCATGTCGGAGATGTGGATCAGGCCGTCCACGCCATCCTCAAGCTCCACAAAAGCGCCAAAGTCGGCCAGGTTGCGCACCCGCCCTTCGATGATCGCGCCAGCCGGATACCTCTCTTCGATGGTCTCCCACGGGTTGTTCTCGATCTGCTTCATTCCAAGGGATATGCGTTTCTTCTCCCTGTCGAGGGAGAGAACCACGGCCTCCACCTGGTCGCCTATGTTCACCAGTTTCCCAGGGTGGCGTATGTGCTTGTTCCACGTCATCTCGGAGATATGGACAAGGCCCTCTATCCCTTCTTCAAGCTCTATAAACGCGCCGTAATCGGCGATAGATACTATCTTGCCGGAGACGCGGGTGGTGGGTTTGTATTTATTCTCGGCGTTCGTCCACGGGTCCGGCGTCGTCTGCTTGACGCCAAGCGAAACGCGCTCCGTCACCTTGTCAAACTTGAGCACCATTACCTTTACTGTGTCGCCGATGGCGAACATCTCGGACGGATGGTTGACCCTGCCCCACGACATGTCCGTGATGTGCAAAAGGCCGTCTATGCCGCCAAGGTCGATAAATGCGCCGTAGTCGGTGATGTTCTTGACAATCCCCTCGACTACCTTGCCTTCTTCAAGCAGGGAAAGGGCGTTTTCCTTGGAAATCTTCCTCTCTTCTTCGAGCAATACCCTGCGGGACAGAACGATGTTCCCCCGCTTTTTGTTCATCTTTATTATCCTGAACTTGTATCGCTCGCCGATGAGCCTGTCCAGGTTTTTTATGGGGCGCAGGTCTATCTGCGAACCGGGCAGGAACGCCTTTAGCCCTATGTCAACGGTAAGGCCGCCCTTGATCTTGGAGGTTATCACCCCTTCTATCACGGCGTTGCTTTCGTAGACCTTGGCGATCTCGTCCCATACCTTTATCTTGTTGGCCTTGTCCTTAGACAGGATAACCTGGCCTTCGGCGTCTTCGGAGCTCTCGAGCAGGACGTCAACCTTGTCCCCAACCTTGAGCGCAGGGCCCTGGCTTCCAAACTCTGAAACGGCGATGCGGCCTTCGCTCTTGAACCCAACATCTACTATTATGTGCGAGGCCGTCCTGGAGATCACGACTCCGGTGACCAACTGGCCTTCCTTGCAGGCTTGCATGCTGGTGTTGACAAGGGCCTCATATTCGCTATAGGAGTCCCCAAGCGTGTCCTCACCTAGATCGGCCTCCGCAACTGAGCTTGCGTAGTCCTCGTCCCTTACCCTGCGGATGGCTCCCTTATGGCTAGCGGTCATACGGATATTATCTGTCCTTTCTTTACCTACGATTTCACCGGCCCACCTGACCGTCTATTAATCTCGCAAAATATTGTTTCTAACATTTTTACCAGGGCCTCGTCAATAGTCAAATCAGATGTGTCTAATTCAATAGCTCCTTCGGGCTTGACCAGCGGCGATGTGGCGCGCTGGCTATCGAGCCGGTCGCGGTCTCTTATTCCGGCCAACGTGTGCTCCTGCGGCATCGAGGAGCCTTGCGCTGTAAGGTCTTTTCCACGCCGCTCGGCCCGTGTCTGGTCGTGGGCGGCCAGATAGAACTTCACGTCCGCGTCCGGGAAAACATGAGAGCCTATGTCTCTGCCCTCCATCACCACTCTGCCAGCCCCACCCATCTGCCGTTGCGCCTCCACAAGACGTCTGCGGACACCCGGATGGGCCGCCACCACAGACACCGCCGCGTCCACATCGGGCCGCCTGATTCTCGCCGTGAAGTCCGCCCCGTTGACAATGGCCTTCTGCCCGTCGAAGGCTTGTTCGAAATGAAGGTTCATCCCGCTGGCCGCCCTCTCCGCCGCCTTTTCGTCGGCTGGGTCTAGGCTTGCGTCCAGCAGGAGCGCGGTGACGGCGCGGTACATGGCCCCGGTGTCTATGTTCATAAAACCAAGCCGCTGGGCGAGAAGCCGCGCCATCGTGGATTTGCCCGACCCGGCGGGACCGTCTATGGCGATAACGAAACGGTCAGGGAAGGGAGGGGGCTTTTTCACGGGTTCCCCCGGCTGGTTATTTTTGTTCAATCTCAATCCTGGCCTGTCGCGCTTTTTCCAACCGCTTTGTCAATCCGATAAAATCACCATCCTCGATGGCCTTCCTCATCCCGGCCAAACTATTTTCATATTCGCGGATGGCGTTGACCACTTCATGGGCGTTCATGCTAAAAATGTCGCGCCACATCTCCGGGTGGCTGGCGGCTATTCTCGTCGTGTCGCGGAACCCGCCTGCGGCGAATCCACGAAACGCATTGTCCGGGTCCATCACTGCCAGCGTCTCCACCAACGCATACGCCGCCACATGGGGCAGGTGGCTTATCACGGCCAACGCCCGGTCATGTCCTTCCGGCGTCATCTCGACCGCCGTGGATCCCAGACCCTCCCACATGAGGCGCACCTTGCGCAGGGCTTCGGGGGAGGTGACGGGCGTTGGGGTGAGTATCGTGTACCGGTTCTCGTACAGCGTGGCGAAAGCCGATTCCGGGCCGGATTTCTCTGTCCCTGCTATTGGGTGGCCGCCGACAAAACGGGATGGGTTGGGCAGTTTTTCCGTAAGCTCGGCGGTCAGCTTTCCCTTCACGGAGCCGCCGTCGGTTATAATGCAATCCGGCGGAAGGCTCTGGGCCGCCTTCAGGCACAGGGGGACGATGGACTCCACCGGGGCCGCCGCAAAGAAGAGGTCGGCTCCCACGCAGGCTGTGGCGATATCGTCGTAGACCTCGTCAACGACGCCAAGCTCCAGAGCCTTTTCAAGCGTCCGGCGGGTTCTTCCCAACCCAACGGTTTTCCTGAAAAGCCCGCGTTCTTTCCCCGCCATGGCAAGTGAGCCGCCTATGAGGCCCACCCCGGCTATCACCGCGCGTTCGAACAGAAAACCCACGCTACGTCCTTTCCCGTCAAACCCGCGCGTTGGGATACGACCCCAACGCCTTGAAGAACTGCGTGTGCCCCTTCACCTTTTTGAGAACCCACTGCACATCCACGTCATTGAGGCTCCCCTCGAAGTCCACGAAAAAGAGGTATTCCCAATCCGGCGTCTTGCGTGGGCGGGACTGTATCCTGGAAAGGTTGATGCCGCGCTCGGCGAACGGGCTGAGTATCTTGAAAAGCGCCCCGGGCGAATCCTTGATGGAGAAAACGATGCTGGTCTTGTCCCTGCCGCTTGCGGGGGGCTTGTCCATGGAAATGACGAAAAACCTTGTCTGGTTGCCTATGCGTTCCTCGATCCGCTCCGCCATGACGCCAAGCCCGTAAATATGCGCGGCCTCCAACGCCCCTATCGCACCGCCCTTCGGGTCATCAAGCGCCTTGAGGCAGGCAAGCGACGAGGAGGAGGTTTCCACCACTTTCACCCCCGCCAGGTTGATGGCAACCCATCTCCTGCACTGCCCAAGCGGCATGTAGTGGGTGTACAAAGTCTTGACGGACTTGATGGACTTCGCGCGCGAAAGCAGGTTGTGATGCACATCGAAATAGGTCTCGCCGAATATCTGCGCCTGGCTTTCTATAAGAAGGTCCATGGTCTGCCCGATGGAGCCTTCTATCGTATTTTCCACGGGAACCAGGCCGAAATCGGCCACCCCTTTTTCCACGTTCTCAAACACGTTGTCAAAGCCAGGCTCCAGCATATAGACGCTTGAAGCGCCGAACATCTTCAGCGCGGCGAGGTGGGAGAAAGTGCCTTCGGGGCCGAGACAGGCGACCTTCAACTCCTTTTCCACCGAACGGGTGGCAGAGAATATCTCCCGGAACACCCCGGACAGGGCTTCGTCAGACAGGGGGCCGGGATTTTTACGCGAGACTTTTTTAAGTATCTGCATCTCGCGTGACTGCACGTACACGGGGGAGCCTTGTTTGCGTTTGACCTCGGCGATTTTTTTCGCAAACTCCGCCCGTTCGTTGAGCAGGACAAGCAGTTTTTCGTCCAGGCCGTCTATCTTCGCGCGTATTTCAGCCAGTTCCTTCATGACATTCCCCAACCGTTCAAGACTAGCGAATCGTAAACCAAACGTCCCAAAGGTTCAACTTCACCCTTTCGATCCCTTACCGTCGGAGAGGAAAGCGGGTTCCCCGCCCCGCTCACTCTTTGATGGCGCTCAGCAGGTCGCGCTCGTGCTCTTCTTCCTGTATGAGGATATCCTCCAACGCCCGCCGCAGTCCGTATTCCTTAAGTTCCTCGGCCTCCCCGATCCTTTGCTTATAGCTTTCGATAGCGTGGCGTTCACCTTTCAAGTCCTGCTTGAGCATCGCAAGCGACTCCGGCGAGACCTCCACCTTCTCCACGTTGACGGACGGGGTTCCGCCCAGATAGTCAACCTGGGTGGACAGGATGACGGCGTGGCTCATCTCCTCCTGCGCGTGGATTAAAAGTTCCTTGCGCACGGAGTCATACTTTGCGCCAGTGATGGCCGCAGAGTGCTGTATGTACTGCACCATCGCGGCGTATTCCCATTCCAGGTCCTTGTTGAGTTTCTTTATAAGCTCTTTTTTAGTGATACTCATGACGCCTCTCCTGGTAATGGTCAAACATCCTGCGCCCTCCGCTTTTCCGGCAAAAGCCGACGCAAAAGCCATTATATGACAGGGAGAGCCGACGCGAGGGTTCTTGACGAAAAAAAGTCTTATTAAGATACTCTGTCCACTCGCGCGGCGATCCGGCTGACCGGGCGCTCGGTTAAAAGAGGCCCCACAGGCTTATCCCCGGCTTTTTCTGATATATTGAACTCATGATTGGATGGGCGCAGTTGATGATCGGCGACGCTCTGGCTCTTTTCGCCAGCGGGGGGCTTCTGGCCGCGTACCACATTTATATGCGGATAAAACTCCGGGACAACCCGTCGTTCACTATCCAGGCGGTCAATTTCAAGGCCCGCGCCGTATGGGTGGAAGGGGTGATGGCCGACCGGACAAAGGACGTGCTTGCCATCCAGACACTTCGCAACTCCACGATGGCCTCAACGCTGATGGCGTCAACGGCGGTACTGCTTATCATCGGCGTGCTGACGTTGAGCGGGCAGGGTGAAAAACTGAGCGGCACATGGCATGTGCTCAACCTTTTCGGGGACACACGCGCCGAGTTGTGGGTGATAAAACTGCTCGCGCTGATGGCGGATTTTTTCGTGGCGTTTTTCAGTTTTTCGATGTCGGTGCGCCTGTTCAACCATGTCGGTTACATGATAAACACGCCCATCTCGCCCCGCCACGTGGCGATGTACCTCAACAAGGCGGGGTCTTATTACAGCGTCGGGATGCGGGCTTATTATTTCTCCGTGCCGCTGGTGTTCTGGCTGTTCGGGCCGCTTTTGATGCTCGTCTCGACGGTGGCGCTCATCGTGATCCTGTATAACTTAGACCGAGCGCCAGAGTTTTTATCCGAGGATTTCAAGGATAAAAACGGGAACGGGTAATTCCCCGTAGGTGTGACGTGTTTCACTTGCAGAGGCGGTTCGCAAACCGCCCCCCCTCCCCCGACGAAGGAGAGCTTAGCATAACCAAGAATTCCTGGCGCCAAATAGAATAAACGCAAGGCGGCGTCATACCCTCTCCTTGATGGGAGAGGGTGAAGGCCGCCAGGCCCACGTTGACTTATGCAAAGGTCTCCTTGTCAGGGAGCCTTAAGAACGCAAAACCGCGTTATTTCTTCCCGCTTTTCATCACCACGGGGCTTGATATCTCTCGCGCCGAAATGTAGCGCACCGTGTCGCATACATGGGCAGACTGAATGCTCGACTCTATGATGCCTGTCGCTGTCTCCTCCTCCACGGCCAGGGCCCTGACCCTGCCCACCACTTTCTCTGGCGATGGCGGGGCGTCTTTGTCGTCCGGCGCACATCTGCCCTGCGTGGCCAGGGCGAAAAGGTCGCCCACCTCCACGCCGGATTTCTTGCCGATATCCAGGTAGATAACGTCGCCGGAGCCATAGCTCTTTTTCCTGTCCTTGCTGGCGAGCACGATGCCCTGCACGCTCTTTTCCACGATGGGTTTGTCCATGTCAATCGCGGGAACCTTGGATTCCTCGTATTGTTTGATCCTGTATCCCGGACGGATGGAGGCGTATGACCTTATTATCCTGGCGCGGGAGAACTTTGCGCCTGGTTCGATGATCTCGATCACACCGTCCATCAACACCTTGTAACCCATCGGCTTGCCGGTCACGGGATGGATAACCTCGGAGCCTTCCGAATGGAAAACATGGTATTGGTCGCCGACGCGCAGGCCATCGCTTATCGTGCGGTTGATGAAAACCACGTCAACCGCAGAGAAGCTCTTCTGCCCGCTGGTCTCCCCTTCCACTATCATCCCGAACGATTCGTACGCCCCTCCCAGAAACCCAGCGGTTTCGTAAAGCCGCTTGTACGCCAGCGGAGACGCTTTTGTGGGATCCTCAAAAAAATCGGCTCCCGGCTTCTCCTGCCCGGAACTCTGTGAAACCACTCCGCCAAGCTGTACCTGCCCCGTCCACTCCGAGGCCGACTGAGCCATGGCCGCGCCGCACAAAACCAGCGTGGCCCCGATAACTGTCAATGCCGTTTTCATTTTCATGCCTTTGGATCCTTATTTTTTATTTTCAACCGCATCTGTCTTATCATCCACCGCCGCCGGAGACTCGTTGAGCAGTTTCTTGGCCGTAGCGGCGGCGCCGCTGTCCGGATACTTTGCGATAAGCTCGCGCAGGGTCTCGACCCCTTCCGAATTGAGATCCATTGACATCTTGCAAAGGGCGATTTTGAGCATGGTGTCGGCGGATTTGGGGTTGCCCGAATAGCGGGTCAACACTTTCCTGTATTCCTCCACGGCGCGGGCAAACCGTTTTTGCGTGTAAAAGGCCTCGCCTATCCAGAACTGCGACGTGGGAGCCAGGCTTGAGTCCGGAACCCTTCGGATCAAATACGAAAAGCCGCTGATCGCAGTGGCATAGTCGGCATTGTTGAAGTAAACAAGCGACTGCCGGTACATCTCGTCTGGAGTCAGGTCCTTAAACCATGTCTCCAACGGGACCTCCGGCGGCCTTTGCATGGCCTGCGCCACGGACTTTGGCTCGCGCGGGGGAGCCGTCGCAGTGGACGGTTTGGAATCTGTGGTGGGCGACGATGTTTCCTTTGGTTTTGAGACAGGCTTTTCCAGCGGTATGGCGTCTTCCACGTTTCTTACACGTTCGGATAGTTGGGTGACTTCCTCGCTTGCGTAGGAAACTTTCAAGCCAAGCTCCGCCGTTTGTTTCTGGAGATTCCATATCTGCGTCTTTAGCGCTTCGACATCGGAATTCATCTTCGCGCCATCGCTGGAGGCGCACCCCACCCCACATGGGAAGACCAAGAAAACCACCGCGATGGAAATTTTTTTCCACCACACGGGGCTCTTTTCGAGAAAGTTCATAAAAATGGCTGATAATTTTAAATAATTATACGCAAGTTTCGCATAATTAGTCAATGTTCATTTATTGATTCATTAATTCCTTCCATGTGAGGGGTGCGCGGACGACCCGCCCACAACGTCTGAACGGCGCTGTGATGGGGGCGTTCGGGTAGGGGCGGGTTTCAAACCCGCCCTGATTTCAGAGACGAATGTCTTTGGCGTTTCATGGCGTTTTCACCGTGGCGTTGAGCCACGGTGAAACGCTTGCGGGCGGGTCGCCCGCGCCCCCAAAGGAGGCCGGCCAGCGGCGATGGTTGACCGCTACCTCGCTAATCAGTTGATACGCGGAATCATCGCGTAATATACTTGAAAAACGCGAACATAAAATTTTAAACGTGGTTCGCGCTGATAAACTGATGACGCTTTGCTTAATCCATGGAGGCTCGATGAAATTCCTGGTGACTACCCGCAAACCTGAAACTATCAAGACCGAGGGACTGGCCCTTTTCCATTTCGAGGGAGAAAGCCTCGCCGGGCCGCTCAAGGATATGGATAAAACCCTCAACAGCAAGATATCAAAGGCCGTCAAGTCAGGCGTGTTCGAGGGAAAACAGGGGCAGATATTGCTGATAGACAGCCTTGGCAAGCTTCCCGCCGAAAAGATAATCGTGGCCGGGCTTGGTAAACGCGATGCCGTGACCTTGGAAATAATCCGCCGGGGCGCAGGGATATCCGCCAAGGCGTTTCGTGACGCTGGGGTGAAAAATTTCGTGACGACGCTGGCCCTGGCGGAGGTGAAAGGGGCGCAAAGCGGCCTGCTCGCCCAAAGCGCCGTAGAGGGAACGAAGCTGGCTCTCTATGTGTTCGATCAGTTAAAATCCGAAAAACAGAAGAAAAAAATAGAGTCGGTGACAGTCGTCTCGCCGGACAGCGTCAGTGAACCTGCCATCGCAAAACACGTCCGCAGGGGCGCGACACTGGCGCAGAACGCCTGCCTGGCGCGTGACCTGATAAACCTGCCGTCCAACATCGCCACTCCCACATATCTTGCGAACGAAGCGAAAAAGGCGGCCAAAGAACTGGGAATCAAGTGCACGGTCCTCGGCCCAAAAGAGATCGAGAAAAACAAGATGGGCGCGCTGATGGCCGTAGCCAAAGGGAGCTACGAGCCAGCGCGCTTCATCATAATGGAGTGGATGAAGGGGCCGAAGAAGCAGAAGCCGATAGCGCTCGTGGGCAAGGGGTTGACGTTTGACACTGGCGGCATTTCGATAAAGCCGGCGGATCGTATGGAGGAAATGAAGTCGGACATGTCCGGCGGCGCGGCGGTGATATGCGCCATGCGCGCCATCGCGGCGCTTGGCATAAAGGCCAACGTGGTTGGCCTTGTGCCTTCGACGGAGAACATGCCCGGCGGCTCGGCCGTCAAGCCGGGTGATGTGGCCACGGGGCTGTCCGGGGTGACGATGGAAATAATCAACACCGACGCGGAAGGGCGGCTGATCCTGTCGGACGCGCTGGCTTACGCAAAACGGTACGACCCTGACTGCGTTGTGGACATCGCCACGTTGACGGGGGCGTGCGCGGTGGCGCTGGGCGGTTTCGCCTCTGGCCTGTTTGGCACAGACGATGAGCTTATCGAACAGCTAAAAGAGTCCGGCGAGGCGACAGGTGAGCGTCTGTGGCCCATGCCGCTGTGGCCGGAATATGAAGACCAGATCAGGAGCGAAGTGGCCGATGTCAAAAACGTGGGGCCGCGATGGGGCGGGGCGATAACCGCCGCCGCGTTCCTCAAAAAACATGTCGCCGGCAAGTGGGCGCACATTGACATAGCCGGGACCGCGTACGTCAGCGACAAGCCGCGAAGCTATATCCCATTGGGCGGCGTGGGGCTTGGCGTGCGGTTGTTTGTGGATTTTATAGAGCGGCGGCTGGGGCTTTAAAACTTGCACGAGATGTCCATCGCCATGAGCGTGGCGCAGATCGTCGTGGAACGCGCCCGTGAAGAGGGCGCAGGACGGGCGTTGAGCGTTACGGTGGAGGTGGGGGAGCTTTCGGGTGTGATGCCGGAGGCTCTGGAGTTTTGTTATACAGCCGCTGTCATGGGTGGGCTTGCGGAGGGAAGCAGGCTTGTCATCAAACGCATTCCCGCCGTGGCCGTTTGTGGGGATTGCGGCGAGATTTTCGCGCCGGATCAGCGTATTTTCGTCTGCCCCAAATGCGAGGGGTTCACAGCCTCGCTTAAGAGCGGCGAGGAGCTTGTCGTAAGCCAGATCGAGGTGGAATGATGGCAAGGGTCCTTGAGATACGAAAAAACGTCCTCGCCAAAAACGACGAGATAGCCCGCGAGAACCGGGAGTTTTTCCGGTCGAGGGGCCTCACCGCGCTCAACTTCGTAAGCTCGCCGGGCGCTGGCAAGACGTCTCTTCTTGTCCGAACGATAAACGACATGAAAACCGGGGTGAAGTTCGCCGTCATCGAGGGCGACCAGCAGACCGACAACGACGCTAAAAAGATAGAGCAGACCGGCGCGCCGGTCATCCAGATCAACACCGTCTCATCGTGCCATCTTGACGCGGATATGGTGAAGAAATCGCTTGGCTCGCTGGATATGGACGGGGCGAAATATCTTTTCATCGAAAACGTGGGGAACCTCGTCTGTCCCGCGTCGTACGATCTGGGCGAGATGATGAAGGTGGCCGTGATGTCCGTGACAGAGGGGGAGGACAAGCCGGTCAAGTACCCGAAGATGTTCCGCGTCTCCTCGGCGCTGGTGATCACGAAGACCGACCTTCTGCCGTATCTGGATTTCGACGTGAAGATGGCCGTGGACTACGCGCTCAAGGTCAACCCCGCGATCCGGGTGTTCAAGGTGTCCGTGAAAAACGGCGATGGGCTTGCGGATTGGTATAAATTCCTGCTCACGCTGTCCGATGCCGCCGGACGGTGATCTAACCGGGCGCAAGCTTATAAAAGTCGCGGGAATCGTGCAGGGGGTGGGGTTCCGCCCTTTCGTTTACAACCTCGCATGCGGGCTGAACCTGTCTGGCCACGTCTTCAACCACTCCGCCGGTGTGGACATCGAGGTGGAAGGGGCGCAAGAGGCACTTGCCAGGTTCGAGAGGGATTTAACGCGGATGGCTCCTCCGCTGGCTCATATAATCAGCGTCACCTCCGCCGTCATCCCGGCCAAGGGCTCTAAAAGTTTTACCATCGTCGAAAGCCAGTCCGCCGGGCCAAAGAGCGCTTTGATCGCGCCGGATTCGGACGTGTGCGGCGACTGCCTGCGGGAGCTTTTCGACCCATCGGACAGGCGGCATCGTTATCCGTTCATCAACTGCACCAACTGCGGCCCCCGGTTCACCATCGTGACGGCCATCCCCTACGACCGGCCAAACACAACAATGGACTCGTTCGTCATGTGCGCCGACTGCCGGGCCGAATACGGAAATCCGGCGGACAGGCGATTCCATGCGCAACCCATCGCATGCCCTGTTTGCGGGCCAAAAGTGGCTCTGCTGGATTCCTCGTTCAACCCGGCGCCAGACACGGACGCTATACGCGGCGCGGCGCGGTTATTGTCCGACGGGGCGATACTTGCGATAAAAGGAATCGGCGGTTATCACCTTGCATGCGACGCGCAGAACGAGGAGGCTCTCCTGAAACTTCGCGCAAGGAAACGGCGCGACGAAAAACCATTCGCCGTCATGACGCCGGACATCGCGACATTGCGGCTGTTTGCGGATGTGAGCGACAGTGAGGCGGCCATACTCCAAAGCAGACAACATCCGATAACGCTGGTTAAAAAATTACTACCTTCTGCGCTTGGCTCCTGCGCCCCGTCCAACCGCTATCTTGGCGCGATGCTCCCCTACTCCCCACTGCACCATCTGCTCTTCGACGACAGGCCGTACAACGCGCTCGTGATGACATCGGCCAACCTGAGCGACGAGCCTATCGTTTACACAGAAGAGGAGGCGAAAGAAAAACTGGCGGGAATCGCGGACTATTTCCTCGTCCACGACCGCCCCATCCACAACAAGGCGGACGACTCCATCGAAAAGGTGATGTCCCACGGCTCTGTGGTCATACGAAGGTCTCGCGGATACACACCCGTCCCGATCCAGCTCGACCGCGAATACCCGCCGACGCTCGCTGTGGGCGCGGAGTTGAAAAACGCGTTTTGTCTTATCAAAGGCGACAAGGCGTACCTGAGCGCGCATATGGGCGACCTTAAATACGAAAGCGCGTTAGAGTCATTCCGTTTCGGCGTAGAGCGGTTGATGGAAATACTCGACATCGCAAAACCCACTGCAGTGGCTTACGACATGCACCCGAACTATTTAAGTACAGTGTTCGCGGAGGAGTTTCCCTGTGAGCGCAAAATAGCAGTCCAGCACCATCACGCCCATCTCGTCTCGTTGATGGCGGAGCGACATAAAACAGACCCCGCGATAGGCGTGGTGTTTGACGGCACTGGTTACGGGCTTGACGGGACTATATGGGGCGGCGAGTTTTTGGTTGGCGATCCCGGCGGGTTTGAGAGGCATGGGACTATAACGCCACTGCCGCTTATCGGCGGAGACGCGGCGATCAAGGAGCCGTACCGGATCGCGCTTGGCGTACTTTTTGGGATGTACGGCGAAGGTCTGCCGCCTCTGCCCATCGAGTGGCTCGAGAATATGGAGCCGAATCGTTTAACACTGCTCCGGCAGGCGTATGATCGCAGGATCAATACATTTTACTCTCACGGGGTGGGCCGGTTGTTCGACGCAGTCTCCGCGCTGATTGGTGTCAGGCCGAAAGCCTCGTTCGAGGGCCAGTCTGCGATGGAACTGGAGATGGCCGTTGCAAACGGGTATCATGGGAACTATCCTTTCGTTATAGGTGGGGACGGGACTCCGGCAAAGCTGGATTTTACTCCCACTTTCGCCCGTATCGTCGAGGATATGAAAAGGGGGGAAAGCGTCCCCGTCATCGCCGCGCGGTTCCATGAAACAGTGGCGCAAGGCGCATTGGCGATGGTCGGGATGATATCCGGCAAGACGGGATTGAAAGATGTTTTCCTCTCCGGCGGGGTGTTTCAGAACACCGTGTTGTCCGACAGGCTGGGGACGCTTCTTGAAACGGACGGTTTCGCCGTTTTCCGGCATGGCAGAGTGCCCCCCAACGATGGAGGGGTGGCGCTTGGCCAGGCCGTGATTGCGGCGCGGACACTGATTTGATGGAGGATTTGCCGTGTGCGTAGCGGTTCCTATGAAGGTTGTGGAAGTCGGCGAGTTCGACTGCGTGGCGGAGATTGACGGCGTCCGCAAATCCGCAAACATAATGACCCTCGACGACGTGAAGGTCGGCGATTACATCATGGTTCACGCCGGGTTCGCCATCGCCAAACTCGACCCGGTCACTGCGGAAGAGACGCTGACCCTGATGCGCCGCATCGTGGAGTCGGAAGGAGGCGCGGCGTGAAATACATCGAGGATTTCCGCGACCAGAAGCTTGCCGCCAAGCTGTTGGACGATCTTGCGCGTGTGGCGGGGCGGCTCAATCGCAAAGCCACGCTTATGGAAGTGTGCGGAACGCATACGATGTCCATCTACCGCCACGGGTTGAAGGGGATGTTCCCCCCGCAAATCAAGCTGGTCTCCGGCCCCGGTTGTCCGGTATGCGTAACGCCGATGGGCTATGTGGACTTGGCCATAGAGCTTGCCCGCAAACCGGGGGTGATAATCACAACTTTCGGCGACATGATAAAAGTTCCCGGCAGGTCATCGTCGCTTGCGCGGGAGCGTGGGCTGGGAGCCGACGTGCGTGTCGTCTATTCCCCGCCGGACGCAGTGGGAATCGCGAGGGCCAACCCGGACAGGCAGGTTGTGTTCCTTGGCGTGGGGTTCGAGACTACGGCGCCGTCGGTGGCTGGCGCCATCGTTCTGGCCAGGCGTGGCGGGGTGTCAAACTATTCCGTGCTGTGCGCCCACAAAGTGATGCCGGAGCCTATGGAGGCGCTCACCAGCGGCGAGTTGAAACTGGACGGCTATATCTGCCCCGCCCACGTCTCCGCGATTATCGGGGAAGAAGGCTACAAGCCGCTTGCGGAAAAATACGGGATACCCTGCGTGATAACCGGGTTCGAGCCGCTGGATATTATACGCGGCGTTACCATGCTTGTGCGCCAGGTCGCCGAAGGCCGGGCGGAGGTGGAAAACGAGTATGACCGGGTTGTTTTGCCCGGTGGCAATAAAAAAGCGCAGGCTTTGCTGGCGGATGTTTTTGTCAAGGCGGATGCGGTGTGGCGCGGGCTTGGGCTGATACCCCAAAGTGGGCTTTCCATCGCGCCCGGCTACGCGCAATACGACGCGGCGAAAAAGTTTGCGCTGGCCGAGCCTGATTCGCGGGAAAACCCAGCCTGCATTTGTGGCGAGATATTAAAGGGGTTGAAGGAGCCGCTGGACTGCAAGCTGTTCGGCAAAACGTGCGACCCGGAGAACCCCATCGGCGCCTGCATGGTCTCGTCCGAAGGGACATGCGCGGCGGAATACCGTTATGGAGAGAGGAGACCTGCCCATGCGTGACGATATAATAATGCTGGGTCACGGTTCCGGCGGCAAGATGACATCCGACCTTTTGGCAAAGGTCATCCTCCCTGCGCTCTATGCGGGCGGGGAGATTCCAGAGCTGGAAGACTGCGCCCGGCTCCCTTTGCCTGCTGGCGATATATGTTTTACCACCGACAGCTATGTGGTGGACCCGTTCATCTTCCCCGGCGGCGACATCGGCGACCTGGCCGTCAACGGCACGATTAACGACCTTGCGATGGGCGGGGCGAAACCGCTTTACATAAGCGTGGGGTTCGTGCTTGAAGAGGGCCTCCCAATCGAGGACTTCATGGTGGCGTTAAAGTCCATGAACCGCGCGGCGCGTGAGGCGGGTGTGAAGATAGCCTGCGGCGACACGAAGGTTGTCCCGCGCGGACGGGGCGACAAGATTTTCATCAACACCTCCGGCATCGGCATGGCGCGCAAGGGTGTGACAATCAGCTCCCGCAACGCCGCGCCCGGCGACATGATGATAATCAACGGCTCCATTGGCGACCACGGGATCGCCATCATGTCCGTGCGCGAGGGGCTAAAGTTCGAATCCCCCGTGGTCAGCGACACTGCGGCCCTGCACACATTGGTGGACGCGCTGTACGAGGCCGAGGTGGAGGTTCATGTCATGCGCGACCCGACGCGGGGCGGGCTTGCGACGGTGTCGGTGGAGATAGCCGAGACTGCGGGGGTTGGCATACGGCTCAACGAACGCGCCATCCCGATGACCCCGGCTGTGGCGGGCGCGTGCGAGGTTTTGGGGCTGGACCCGATGTACGTCGCCAACGAGGGGAAGATGATAATCCTTACTCCCGAACGCGACGCGCAGAAGGCTCTGGCCGTGATGCGGAGTCATCCACTTGGTAAAGAGGCGGCTATCATCGGCGAGGTTTACGCGGCGGACAGGCCGAAGGTTACGGTGACATCATCGGTCGGCGGGACGAGGATCGTTAATAAACTGCCCGGTGAGCTTTTGCCGAGGATTTGCTGACCGTAATGGAAGGCTATTTCGGAAACTCGGAAGACGTGCGCTGATTATATCTTTCCGCGATCCTTAAGCCACCGTTCTTGAAACATCCGGCGGGCCGCCCACCCCACCTTGTTCATATGGATGACGTTCGACACTCCCCCAACAGCCGCCCCAACCAAAGGCGCCAGTTGCATCAGCTTGCCCCGGCCCATATGGATACCAAAATGCTGGGCGGCTCCCTTGCCGGTGAAGAAGAGGCCACGGCCGGCGATATATCGTCGAGCGGAACGTTTAATCAACCCGTCTATGCTCTCTTCGAGAAGGTTGGACTCTATTTTTTTGACAAGGGACAAAGCGGTGGCCCGTTTTTGAGGGCCGTCAGCGGTAGCCGCCGCCAGAACGCACAAGGCGAACCGCTCTCCTTGCGTCCCTTCGAGGCGGTAGCCGTAGCAAAGGCCCATTTTGTGTATCGTTCGGAACGATAAGGATATCAACACGACGATATCAACGCCCATCAGAAGAAAACCGGCGCTCCCCGTTGCGAAACCTTCCATGCCAGCCAAACCGGTGGCCCAGCCCCGCACCTGTTCCGCCATCCGGTCTGACGCCTTGAGGCCTAGATCGCCGATACGATCGAGGGAATTGACTCCCGCGCGCACCAAGATATCTTTTTCATCAACGAGCCATTTACCCAAATCGTTGGCGGCCCCCAGCGCCACAACAACCGGTTTGTCAGATATGATTGTCGTCAGGGCTTTTGACAATGGCGCGGTCACAATTTTAGGGGGACGAGTGACATACCGCATGAACTCTCCAGCGGTCTTAAGCGACCCTGCGACCTTTCCTGGCTCATTTAATTTCCAGCGCTTGATTCTTGCAACCTGCGCTTGTTCGTATGCGGTCATCTCAGATATCCCAATTGTCCTCGATTTACCTAATTATATCCCAAATTCGATTTTATGAAAAAGCTCCTGGCCAAGCGATAGCGCGAGCCGGGATGACAAAACGTAGGCGGTTGAGCGCAAAAAAAAACCGCCGGATAGTTCCGGCGGCGCGTAAACGAAAATCAGCGGCGGTTATTTCCCGGTGGATCTCTTCTCGCCCTTGTTGTGTCCCCGGTATGAGCGGGTGTGGGAGAACTCGCCCATCTTGTGTCCAACCATGTTCTCCGTGACGTACACGGGGATGAACTTCCTGCCGTTGTGCACGGCGAAAGTGTGGCCCACGAATTCCGGGGCTATCGTAGACCTGCGCGACCAGGTCTTGATTATCTTTTTCTCGTTCTTGTCGTTAAGGTCAGAAACCTTTTTAGAAAGGGAAGCCTCGATGTAAGGGCCTTTCTTTAGTGACCGCGTCATATATTCTCCTGTGGCCTATTTGGTGCGCCGTTTGACGATCTGTTTATCCGACGCTTTTTTGCGTTTCCTGGTCTTGTACCCCTTGGTGGGCACGCCCCACGGAGTCACCGGGTGGCGGCCGCCGGATGTCCTGCCCTCGCCGCCGCCATGCGGATGGTCAACGGGGTTCATCGCCACGCCGCGCACCTTCGGGCGTTTGCCCATCCACCTGCTCCGCCCAGCCTTGCCGATTGACATGCCCTCGTACAGGGAGTTGCCGACGACGCCGATGGTGGCCTTGCAGGTCACAGGGACCTGCCGCACCTCGCCGGACTTGAGCCGGACAAGGGCCTTGTCGCCTTCTTTAGCCATAAGCTGTACGGAAGCCCCAGCCGAGCGCGCGATCTGCGCCCCTCTGCCGGGATAAAGCTCCACGCAATGCACCATCGCGCCAAGCGGCGCGTTTTTGAGCGGCAGAGCGTTGCCGGTCCGTATCTCCGCCCCTTCGCCGGACATCAGGCTGTCGCCAACCTTGATGCCCTCGGGGGCTATGATGTAGCGTTTCTCGCCGTCAATATAGTTGAGAAGCGCTATGTTGGCCGAACGGTTCGGGTCGTACTCTATCGCGGCGACAGTGGCGGGTATGCCGTCCTTGTCGCGCTTGAAGTCTATTATCCTGTACTGCCGCTTGTGGCCGCCGCCGCGTCTGCGCACGGTGATCCTGCCGTGGTTATTCCTGCCGGATATGCGTTTCTTGTGAGTAGTAAGCGACTTTTCCGGCGTGGTCTTGGTTATCTCCGAGAAATCCTGCCCCAGGCGGGAGCGCATGCCCGGCGATGTCGGCGCGTATTTTTTTAAAGCCATTTCCTCAAATTCCCGTTAAATCAAACCTGGTCGAAGACTTCGATAGTATGGCCCTCGCTCACGGTGACTACGGCCTTTTTCCAGTCGGCCCTTTTCCCGGAGCTACGGCCAAGCTTCTTGGGCTTGCCTTTGACGTTGATGATGTTTATCTTGTCCACCTTCACCTTGAAGATGTTCTCCACGGCCTTCTTGACTTCCATCTTGTTGGCCCTGGGATCCACTGAAAAAGTGATCTTGTTGAGCTTATCCTTGGCGTCCCCAGCCTTCTCGGTAATGATGGGTTTGCGTATCAGGTCGTGATGGTTTTTGCTCATTTCGCCGCCAGCCTTTCCTGAATCCTGCCCAAAGCCCCGGAGGTTATAACCAGGCTCTCCGCATCCACCACGTCATAGACGTTCATGCCTTCGACGGGAAGCACCCGCACCTTCGGGATGTTGCGGAAACTCAACGATGTGTTACTGTCGGCCTTGTCCACAACGATAAGCGTCTTGTGTCCCAAAAGGCCCAAAGAGGTCAGTATCTGCGCCGCCATTTTGGTCTTGGGCGCCTCAAGGGTCATGTCGGCCAAAACCGTGATGGCTTTCTCCAAAAGCTTGGCCGAAAGGGCGGAGATCAAAGCGCCTCTCCTGGCTTTCTTGGGCATGGCATGCTCATAGTCGCGCGGCTTGGGGCCGAATGTTATTCCGCCGCCGCGCCATATAGGGGACCTGGTGGAGCCTGCGCGCGCCCTGCCTGTGCCTTTTTGTTTCCACGGCTTTTTGCCGCCGCCCCTGACTTCGTCGCGGATTTTAGTGCTGTGGGTGCCGGCCCTGCGTTTGGCCATCTGCCACATCACCGCGTCGTAAACGAGGGCCTTGTTGATTTTGGCCTCGAAAACAGCCGGACTCAACTCCGCGTCTCCCACTTTCTTGTTCGTAATGTCTACTACTTCAACCTTCATGGCTTATTTTCCGCTCATTTTCTTGGAGGCCTTCAGCGGGTTAACGAACTTCGCCGTAACCTTGCCTATTTCTCTCTTTTCCTTGCGCGCGCAACGCTCCACTATTACAAGCCCACCCTTTGGGCCGGGAACCGCGCCCCTGACCAAAGCCAGGTTCTTCTCCGGTATTATCCTGAACAACTCCAGGTTCAGGACCGTCACGGTGTCCATGCCCATGTGACCGGGCATCTTGCTTCCCGGACGGACCCAACCGGGCCATTCCCTCATGCCGATTGAACCGCCATGCCGGAAATACTCATGATTGCCGCGGCTGGCGGGAAAACCCTTGAAGCCGAACCTTTTCATGACGCCCGCAAAACCCTTGCCCTTGCTTATGCCTTGGACAGAGACGTAATGAGCCCCTTCCAAAACGCTGGTCGTAACCACGTCGCCTGGCTTGAGGGCATCGTCCTTTTCGAGGATCATCTCCCGGACGCTCCTGTGCGGGTTGACTCCGGCCTTTTGAAAATGCCCACGCTGTGGCTTTGCCACCTTTGACGGGTCTTTTTTGAGAATCGGCTCGAAAGCCAACTGCACTGCGGAATAACCGTCTTTGGCCACCGTCTTCACCTGCACTACCGGGCACGGCCCAAGCTCCAGCACGGTGACAGGGACAATATCCCCGTTGGCCGCGAAGACCTGGGTCATCCCCACTTTCCTGCCTATTAAACCTTTCATCTTTTGCGCTCCTGGCTCCCTACAGCTTTATTTCGATGTCCACGCCAGCCGATAAGTCCAGCTTCATAAGCGCATCCACCGTCGTCGGCGACGGCTCTACAATGTCAATGATGCGCTTATGTGTGCGCATCTCGAACTGCTCTCGTGATTTCTTGTCCACATGCGGCGACCGGAGCACCGTCCACATGTTCCTGACCGTGGGCATGGGTATCGGCCCAATCACCCTGGCGCCTGACTTGCGCACGGTCTCCACTATTTCCTTCACGCTCTGGTCGAGGATCCTGTGATCGTACGCCTTGAGCCTGATCCGTATCTTCTGTCCTGCCGCTAACGTTGTCATTTTAAGCTTTCAACCTTTCACTCAATCACTTCTGTGATGACGCCGGCGCCCACGGTGCGCCCACCCTCGCGGATGGCGAACCTGAGCTCTTTGTCCATCGCTATCGGCATGATAAGCTCAACCGAAATAG